>ERZ795043.155-NODE-155-length-84512-cov-358.913980_pt1 | contig 84512 bp, 65 predicted proteins | sample MGYA00375127_ERZ795043 | MGnify/ENA primary metagenome ERZ795043 (study PRJEB30172, sample SAMN05518447) | compost metagenome | isolation source: Feedstock adapted compost from Newby Island compost facility, Milpitas, CA | place: USA:Newby Island compost... | reverse complement strand
CTCCTACCACGCCTGGAGACGACTTACAACGACCGTTTAGGGATAGGTTCTACAATGCAATCAGACCGACAAGTAGGTGTCTCGGGTGTCTTTCCTGACGGCGGATAGCCATTACCCAACACAACACGCCAAGCGCTGCTGTCGTATAGCTGGCAACTTCCGCTGCCCGGGCCTTTTCCAAGAACTGACGTCCTTCGAGCTTGTGGTAGGTTGCCGATGGCGCGGACGAGGCGTCTGCTGCTTTCGCCATCAGACCTGCAAAATGTGCCTCATATTTTTTCTGGATGCCTGTCGCCAGAATAGCTACAAGCAGCAAAACGCTCGCCAGATAGAACGCTATGGGTACCTTGGGATCGGTCTTCATGCTAAGGGACCAAAGCGGAAGCACATGCGTCCTGGGCAGTTGAGGCGCAGTCTTCTCTGCCAGGCCCCCATGTGCAGTAGTGATGCGCAAGTTCGTGGACGAGGAGAGAGGCAAGCCCCGCTGCATCATATTCTGCGCACTTGCTAGTGCAAACGCCTATTGCCATTCCCGGATAGGTCCACGCTGGAATGCCAAGAATGCAAGGAATTTTCCACTTGCCGTGACATCGCACGTCCCGACTTGGTGGACCAGGCGAGTAATCATGGCCGTGTTCCTCGAACCATTTCTTGCACTCGCCGGTCTTAAGCGCATTGTTCACACGCTTTATGGCATCCTCGATACCTGGGCAGCATTCGCAGCCTGAATATGCGAGGTCCAAGCCCAACGGATCAATGTGAGCGACAGGATTGTTTTCTACAAAGAGGTACGGAGGCTGCCGGGATCTTTCCCGGACGCGTCCCTGTTCGGAAGGGATCTTGCCGGACAAGAAGCCCTGAAGAAACGCTTCATCTCCCATCGGGTCTCTCGACAGAAATCTTCCCGTGCTTGCGTTGTAGTACCGATACCCATAGTAGAGCAGACCCGTCTCAGCATCCTGATACTTGGCCGTGAAAAGGAACCGGTTTTCCTCCGCTACTGGCCCGCTCAGGCGGAGGGTTTCACCGAAGGGACCGTATTGGTCGTGACCGGTTCCGGTGCCGCTGGTGGCCGACACGAGGTTCCACACGTTGCCGTTGCCGTCGTAGCTGACGAAATGCGTGCCTGAGGCGGGGCGGGTGTTCATGCGAACCCACAACAACCCTCCCACAGGTCCAGCGCCGTCCAGGCTCTGCGCCAGGTCCAACCCCCATACGTACGCACGCACCAGGCCGTCGTCGGTGGCGTTCAACTCCGCCACGTGACGGCCGAACAGCTCAGGATCGCTCACAAACTTCAGGTCGTCCACCACCTGCCACGCATCGTTGGTGTAAATGTACAACGTCTGCCGAATCCGCCGCCCCATGGCGTCGTACTTCCATTCCACCTGACGGACGCTGGACGATGGACCCGCCACGCTCATGCCGCTCGTCAGCCGGTTCTCTGCGTCGTAATAGTACATTGAGCTCCCATCCCGGACAAGGTTGCCGTCGAGATCGTGGATCAGCAGTTCACGTGTCTGCGCCACGAAGGCCAGTCGGGTCGCCGACTGGATTCGATCCGGCCGCGTCAGCCGCCGCCAAGCTCGTGATCGCGACCCACGCCGGTCCGGTGGCGTTGCCCAGCTGCTCCTCTCCGCACTCGTGGTGTGCGTGCTCCACCTCACGTGCCCGTTCGTGCGTCTTTCGTCTCAGGGCGGGCGGCGGTCTTGGCGGCCGGGCGGGCTCGCGTGTCGCGGCTCGAGTGGCTACATGGGTTGCCGCGCGGGGCGCTTTCGGCAGCAGCGCCCTTTCGGGGACACGAGGTCAGGCGGGTTAGGCGCGCGCCCCAGAGTCTGTCGTTGGCGGGGGTGCGGCTTTGGTGTCCGCATCGTGGATCGTGACGAGACGCTGACCGCAGAAGGGCACCTGGCTTTCCATCGTTCGTGGTCGGCGGGGTTTGCTATGGCGCGTCCTGGCGGTGATGGGCTCCGGGCGCGTTTTTTCGTCCAGGACGGCATCAGCCGGCGGCGGACGCGGAGTGGTGAAGCGTTGTGTGTGAGAAGAGGGAGGGGACGGGCGGGACAAGGCGTGCTGCACCAGCCGGGGACAGGTGGAAGGAGGGGCTCTGGCGGCGCGTGATGCCGCTGCTGAGCGTCCGGGTTTGCGTTTGCCCGGCCGCGATGCGGCCCGTAAGCTGCGGGGCCGGAGACGGCGAACCATGGATGTCCCGGCCGCGGCGAGCATCGGCATTGGACGGCCCTTGGTTGTTCTGGGGCTTTGTGTGGTCTTTCTGGTGGTTCTGATCGGGCGGTGGCGCGTGCATCCGTTTTTGGCCTTGTTGGGTGCCGCGTTGCTGGCCGGTTGGGCGGCGCCGCCCGAGAGGCTGGAGCGATTGGGGACAGCGCCGGATCAGCCGCACGCGTTGCGGGTGGTGGAGGTTGCGGCCACGGAGCTGGGTCGGTTGTGCGGCCGGGTGGGGATCGTGATTGCGCTGGCTTCGATTCTGGGGGTGTGTGTGTTGGAGAGCGGTGCGGCGGACAAGGTGGTGCGGCGTTTTCTGGCGTGGACGGGTGAGCGCCGGGCGGGTCTGGCGCTGGTGAGCGGTGGTTTTCTGATGAGCCTGCCGATCTTCTTCGACACGTTTTTCATGTTGTTGATTCCGCTGGCTCGGGCGCTGCGATTGCGCACGGGCCGGGATTACACGTTGTATGTGCTGGCGATATGTTGTGCGGGTGCGGTGACGCATTCCCTGGTGGTGCCGCACCCGGGTCCGCTGGCGATGGTGGAGATTCTGAAGGTGGACCTGGGCATGTCAGTGATCGTGGGGACGCTGTGTTCGGCGCTGGTGGTGGCGTTTGGGTGGCAGGTGGCGCGCTGGTTGAATCGCAAGCATGATCTGCCGTTGCGGGAGACGCCGGGGATGAGTCTGGCGGAGTTGGAAGCGGTTGCGCGTCGTCCGGAGGAAGAGCTGCCTACGTTTTTTGGGGCGGTGCTGCCCATTTTGCTGCCGTTGGTCCTGATCGCGGCTGCGTCGTTTCGCACGGCTTTTGTGCCTGCAGAGTGGCTGGGACATGCGGCGCCGGTGCTGGATTTCCTGGGGAACCGGAATGTGGCGCTGCTGTTGGGCACGCTCGGGGCGATGGGGCTGGCGTACCGGTACACAGGGCGGGATTGGTCGCGGCTGGCGCGTCTGACCGGGCAGGGTCTGGAAACGGCGGGCGTGGTGGTTCTGATCACGGCGGCCGGGGGTGCGTTTGGGATGATGCTGACGCACGCCGGTGTGGGTGAGGCGGTTCAGGCACTGACGGCCGGGCGGCAGGTGAATCTTCTGGTGCTGGCCTGGGGGATGGCGGTGCTGATGAAGTTTGCCCAGGGATCGGCCACGGTTTCGATGCTCACGACTGCGGGAATCATGGGTACGATGGCCCAGGTGGGCCAGCTGCCCTATCACCCGATGTACGTGTTTTTGGCGATCGGGTTCGGTGCGCTGGGGATTTCCTGGATGAACGACAGCGGGTTCTGGGTCATCGGGCGGCTCAGCGGTTTGACGGAACGGGAGACGTTGTCCACGTGGACGGTGCTGGCTTTCAGCATGTCGTTGGCCGGACTGATTCTTACGCTGGTGCTTGCGGCGGTGTATCCGGCGGTTTGAACGTGGCAGGGTGTCTGACGGGTTTTGCTTCGAGGGGTTGGGGAACGAAAAGGGCGCGGCCGTCCGATGACGGTGTGCCCGGGGTCCGGGCGGGCCGCGGGCCTGGGTTTTATCGGGGACGGATCAGAAGTTCCTCCACGACGGCGTGGTAGGGAAGGTTGACGCAGAAGAGGACGCACGCGGCGACGTCTTCGGGGCGCAGCATCCTGCAGCGGGCCTCGGGCGGGGGTGGTTCGGGTCGCTTGTCGAGCAGCGGGGTGTCGATGTCGCCGGGGAAGATGGCACATGCGCGGATGCCGTTGGAACGTTCCTCGGCGTTGATGCTCTGGGTGAGTCCGGCCAGGCCGAATTTGCTGACCACGTAGGCGGGGCCGGCCTTGGCGGAGGCCCATTTACCGGCGTCGGAGACGATGTTGACAATGGTTCCCCGTTTTTGGCGGCGCATGGCGGGGAGGAAGGCCTGGACACAGTGGAAGGCGCCGTCGAGGTTGGCGCCGAGGATGGCGCGGTAGTCCTCGCGTGAGAGCTCGGCCAGCGAGCGGCGGGGGACGTTGGTGCCGGCGGCGTTGACGAGCAGGTCCACGGTGGGCCAGTCGGCAAGGAGTTCCGTCGCCATGCGCCCGACGGCGGAGGGGTCGCTGATATCGCAGCGGGTGATGCGAATCTGTCCGCCGCGTGGCCCGGCGAGGCGGACGGTTTCGGCCAGTGCATTGGTGCGCCGGCCGACGATGGCCACGTACCATCCCTGCTGTACCAGAGCGAGTGCGGTTGCCCGCCCTACTCCGCTACCGCCGCCGGTGACCACGGCGTAACCTGCTGGTGTGTTCTGGGCGCGATCCCCTTCGGGTTGGTTGGAAGGCTGGCTCATGAGGTTTGGTTCCAAGCCGGGAGGTCCACCCACTGATGTGTTTCGGCAGACCGGACGATGGCGTCCATGACCTGCTGGACCCTGGCGCCGTCGTGGAAGGTGACGGCGCAAGGCCGTTGTTCGCGGATGGCCTGCACAAATTCCCAGATTTGGTCGTAACGGAAAGTCACCAATGGGTCGCCCTGGGAAGGGTCTCGGGGGCAGCCCGGCCAAGTCCAGAACTCGCGGGGCACTTCCAGGCTCTCGAGTTGCTGGCCGCCGGGGCGACCGATCCAGAGGCGGTTCCACTGCCGGGTTTCGTAGAGGAAGGTAGCGTGGCTGCCGTTGAGCTCGACCGTGTCGGGTGACCGCCAGCTTTCGTTTCGGCCGGTTGCGAGTTTGCTGCTTTCCCAGACGCCGGTTGCCCCGTTGGCGAAGTCGGCCAGGACGGCCACCCATTCGTCGAGTTCGTTGGGCTGGTTGCCTCGGAAGTCGTGCCAGCGCCGCCAGTGGGCGGTGAGTCTTCGGAGCGGACCCATGAGGAGGTGGCCGAAGTCGAGTCGGTGACTTAGCATGTCGCCGAGTTCGCCTGTGCCGGCGAGGTCGCGTCGCTGTCGCCAGCCGAGGGGTCTTGTGCCCCAGTCCTGCAGGCGGCAGGCGCGGAAGTGGTAGGGCTGGCCGAGGTCGCCCTGTCGGACGCGGTGGACGAGGTAGCGCATGGCCGGGACGAAGCGGTAGGTGAAGGCGGTCATGTGCCGGACGCCGGCCTGTTCGGCGGCGCGGGCCATGCTCCAGGCTTCCCCGGCGTTCATGGCGAGCGGTTTTTCGCAGAGGACGTGCTTGCCGTGTTGGATGGCTGTGAGCGCCACCGGGGCGTGGGTGACGTTGGGGGTGGCGATGATGACGGCGTGCACGTCGTCGCGGGTTACCACGTCCTCGAAACGGGTGGAGGCCACGGTGGCTGCGGTGCTCCGCCGGGCGGCTTCGAGCCGGGCCGGGTCGGTGTCGCAAACAGCGAGGAGCCGTGTTTCGGGACAGAGCGCCAGGCCGGGCAGATGGTTTTGCAGGGCGATGGCGCCGCAGCCGATGAGGGCAAAGTTCAAGTGTCCGGAGCGGTTCACGGGTTGGTGCGGTTGGTCGGACGGCCGGGAGGCCGCGGTTGGCGTGCGGGGTTCACCGATCCACCTCGCCGAGCACGATGTCAATGCTGCCGAGGATGATGACGACGTCGGCAACCAGATGACCGCGGCACATGTCCTCGAGGACGGTGAGGTTGATGAAACTGGGCGGCCGGACGCGGTAGCGGTAAGGTTTCGGGCTGCCGTCGCTGATGAGGTAGAAGCCCAGTTCGCCCTTGGGCGCTTCGATGCGCGCATAGGCCTCGCCGGGTTTGGGGCGCAGGGCGCGCTGTTTGACCTGGGGATTCTGGATCGGGCCTTCCGGGAGGTCGCGCAGGGCCTGCTCGAGGATGCGGAGGGATTCGCGCATTTCCAGGACGCGCACCATGTAACGGTCGTAGACGTCACCGTGTTCACCGAGGGGGATGCGGAACTGGAAACGATCGTAGATGCCGTACGGGTCCACCTTGCGGACGTCGTAATTGACGCCGCTGGCGCGGAGGACCGGCCCACTGACACCGGCGTTGACGGCGAGCTCCGCGGGCAGGACTCCCACGCCCTGGGTGCGGGCCATGAGGATTTCGTTTTCGGTGAGGAGGGCTTCGAACTCGTCCAGGAAGCGTGGAAATTCGCGGACCACGCGCCAAGCCTGGTCCACCCAACCGGGTGGCAGGTCGCAACGCACGCCGCCGAAGCGCATGTAATTGCACATCATGCGGGCGCCGGTGAGAGACTCGAAGAGGTCCAGGATTTTTTCACGCTCGCGGAAGGCATACATAAGGGGGGTGCCGGTGGCGCCCATGTCCTGCAGGAGGAAGCCGGCGAGGCAGGCGTGATTCTGGAGACGGGTCAATTCGGCGAGGATGACCCGGATGTACTCGGCGCGTTCGGGAACGGTGATGCCGCACAGGCGCTCGACGGCCAGGGCGTAAGCCCAGTTGTTGGTGAGGGAGCAGAAGTAGTCGAGCCGATCGGTGTAGGGCATGGAGCCCAGGTAACTGATTTGCTCGGCGATTTTTTCGTGGTTGCGGTGCAGATAACCGAAGACGGGCTTGAGTTTGACCACGCGTTCGCCGTCCAGGACGACGTCCATGCGAAACACGCCGTGTGTGGAGGGGTGTTGGGGGCCCATGGAGACCTCCAGGAAGTCGCCCTCCTGCTCTCCATGAGATGGTACGACCCGTGCCTGGCGCGCGGGAACCATGGTGTCCGCGCCCGGATGACCCTCGGTATGCCGAGACATACTTGCGCCTTTTCGATTGTTGCTTGCGCCATTGCACCCGCTCACCGGTACGGCTCGCCTGTGGGGTGCCCGGTTGCGCTCCGGCAGAGCGATGGGCTGCCACGTCCGGGCCGCCCTGCGTGCCCGATCCCGGAGAAGTCCGGGTGCAGCTGACGCGCAGGGGGAACGCCTGCCGGTGCCCGGTGAAGGGCGCGTCTGGATTGACTGTAGGCAGGTCGGGCAGCGGTGACAACGTTCAACACCGGCGAAAATCCGCCCCTGGTTCGTGTGTGGTTTTTGCCGAGGGGCCTCTTGCACTGGTCCGGCGAGCGGTTACCCTCGCCCGGGATGAAGAGTTTGTTTGGGAGGAGACGGTCCGGGTGTGAAGGCGGTTCGGGGGCTGTTGGGCAACCGGTTCGGGGTTCGGAGGACCGCACCGGGGCCGGCCGGGCGTGTGGATGGACCGCGCTTGGGGCGTGGGCGCTCCTGGGATGGACGGCGGTGTGTGGGGCGGGCGGGTTCAGCTTCAGCGGTCCCGAGCTGTTTCCCATTGACCAGGGCATCGGCCTTCTGCGCGTGGCGGATCTGGACGGAGACGGGCTGCAGGATCTGGTGCTGGCGAACAACACGCGGGCGCGGATTGCCCTGCTATACAACCGGACCGGCCGGCCGGCCGTGGCGGCGTGGGAGGAGACGGCCGATGAAGGGTCGCGCGAACCGAACGAACTGCCGCCGGATGCACGGTTCGAAATCCGGTCGATCGCATCGGAAAAGCGGATCAGCGCATTGGAGGTGGGGGACCTGAATCAGGACGGGCGTCCGGATTTGGTGTACTTCGGTGATCCCCACGAGCTGGTGGTGCAATACAACGAGGGTCATCGGCGTTGGAGCGCACCGGTATCGTGGCCGCTGCGGGACGTACCGTTTTCGCCCAACGTGTTGGCTGTGGTGGATCTGGACGGGGACGGCCGCTCGGATGTTTTTGTGTTGGGCGAGTATCAGATTCACTGGTTCCGGCAGAGTGCGGAGGGCGGTCTGCAGCGTGCCGAGCCGATTCCGCTGGGCGAGCCGGCCTACAGTCTCCAGGTACTGGACGTGGACGGGGACGGCCGGCGGGATGTGCTGCTGGTGAACTGGGAGAGTGCCGATCCGATCCGTGTGTTGTTCCAGCGTGCGGACGGGACGTTGGGGCCGGAAGTGTATTTTCGATTTCCGGCCATCCGGGCGTACTGGGCGGATCGGGTCGGCACCGAAGGGCCTGCCTACCTGGTGGGCATCGGCCAGGCATCGGGGCGTGCATTGCTGGCCCGGTTCGAGCTGGCGGCGGCGCGTTCCGCGGGGCCGTTGCGGCAGGGGTGGATGGAGGTCTTTGCACTGCCGCGCACGGAGAAGGTGCGCCGCGGTGTGGTGTGGGCGGACGCGGACGGGGACGGTCGGTGGGATTTGTTGGCCGCGGATCCTGAGCAAGGGCATCTGCTGATCTGGTGGGCCGGCCCAGATGGCGGGCTGGCCGCGCCGCGCCGTTTCCCCTCGCTCATGGGCGTGACCGATGTGGTGGTGGGCGACTGGGACGGGGACGGGCGGCCCGAGTTGTTCCTGTTGAGTCCGGATGAGAAGGCGCTGGGGATCACGCATGCGGAGACGCGGGCTCAGGTGCCCTTCCCCACACTGATGCCGCTGCAGGGCCGGCCGCTGGGAATGGCGTTGGGCCGACCGGCCGAGGGCCGGCCTCCGGAGTTGGCCGTGGTGACCGAAGTGGAAGGGAGACGATTGATCCGATTCTTCCATGCCGGCCGGGCGCCGCGATCGCTCCCTCTGGCCGAAGGGTTCAAGGGACAGTTGACCGCGGTTGTCTGGCAGGACGCGGATGCGGATGGAATGACGGATCTCCTGCTTCTGGCTTCCTACGAGCGGATCAAGGTGCTCCGCCAGCGTGCGCCGGATGAATTCGAGGAACTGGACGTGCCGCCGCCGGGCGGTGTGCTGGAAAACCCGTGGTTGGCGGTGGCCGATCTGACGGGTGACGGCCGGCCTGAACTGCTGCTGGGTCAGAAGAACCTGGTTCGCGCTGTGCGTTTGCAGTCTGCTTCCGGGGTTGCGGCGGGAGAATCGGCCTGGTCGTTTCAGGTCCTGGAGCAGATCAACGCACCATCACGCGAGTCGCGGTTGGTTGCTGCCACCGTCGTGCCGGGCACGGGGGGCCCGCCCCTGCTCGGCCTGTTGGATGCAGGCACCCGCACACTGCAGTTGGCGCGCCGTGAGACCAACGGGCTGTGGCAATTGGCTGAAGCGTTGGTTCTGCCGCGCACGGATTTCACCTCCATGCAACCTCTGCCAGCCGGTGAAGGCGGGGTTCCCCGACTGGCCTTGCACGGGCTGCAGGCCGGGGCGATCCTCCGATGGGAAGGTCCGGTTTGGTCGTTGCGTGAGCTGGACCAGTACGAGACGCCGGTTCGGAACGGTTATCTGCGGGACGTGCTGGCGGGGGATCTCGATCACGACGGCCGGAAGGAATGGGTGTTTCTGGAGACGGCACGACACTATGTGGACATCGTGCGGTGGGCGGGGGATCGTTTGCTGCCCGGGGATCGGTGGCCGGTGTTCGAGGAACGGTCGTACCAGCGCTCAGCGGGCATGCGCATGGAACCGCGCGAGGCGCTGATTGCCGACGTCACGGGGGATGGCCGGAACGATCTGATCCTGGTCGTTCACGACCGGGTGTTGGTGTATCCTCAGGAGGCGCCGGCCGCTCCTGCCTCGGGCGGCCCGGCCTCGGACTCTTCGATGGGCCGGCGCCACTCCGGGTACACCGCCTCCGGCAACTGACCGCGCCGGATCAGTTCCTGCAGGTCCCGCATGATGGTGCGGCGCGACACATGGAATTCTCGCGCAAGGGCGGAGATGTTGGCGCGTTGGTTTTGTCCCCGCAGGCGCGACAGGATCCGATTCTGCCGGCTCAACCGGTCGGTGGACCGGCTCAAGAGTTCCTGTGCGTCAATGCGCCGGGAACGTTCCAGGGCTTCGAACTGGCGCACGACTTCGCTGGGGCCGCATTCCCGGAGGGCCTCCTCGACCGTCCGGCGCAGCTGACGGAGATCCACTGGTTTGGGCAGGCAATAGTGGGCACGCCGGGGACCTTGGAGGGCCTGCAACTGCTCCTCGATATTCAGCACGCCGGATACGATGATGACCGGCACGTGCGGCAGCAGTTCACGGAATTCGGGCAGGAAATCCAGACCGCGTTCCCCTTCTTCGAGCACGTGATCGAGGATGACGACGTCGGGTTGGACCCGGCCCAGACAGGCCAGGGCATCGGATCCGGTGCGTGTCCGGACCAGGTTGTACGACGCGAGCGTTTCCTCGTACAACTCGTACTGGTCATCGTCGTCTTCGATGACCAGGACCGTGGGCGCTCTGGTGTTCATGACCACGGGTTGCGCGCGAGGGAGGCGGGAGGGTTCACCTTCCGCGCTCCCCATCGAGACGTTCCTTTTTTAGCTCTGGGTGCGGGTTTCGGCAACCGCGTGCCTCCCGGCGCCGGTCGGGACTCCTTCGACTGTCCGGACCGGCAGGATGAGGCGGAACGTGCTTCCCTTGCCCGGATGGGATTCCACGGCCAGGCCACCTTCCAGGCGTTTGGCCATTTCGTATACCATGGTCAGGCCCAGGCCGGTCCCGCGGCGACTGGAGAGGCCCTTGGTGGTGAAGAAAGGCTCGAAGATCCGGGGCAGGTTTTCCGGGGAGATGCCGGAACCGAAATCCTGCACGGCCACTTCCACGTATTCCGCGGCTTCAGCCGGTCGCAGCACCAGGCCGTCGGGCAATGAGGTTCTGCGTGAAGTGCGGACCACGACCCGTCCCCCTGGCGGCACTGCCTCGGCGGCGTTGAAGAGGAGGTTCAGCAGGATTTGCTGGACCAGATCGCGGATCACGGGCACCGGCGGCAGGTTTTCGGCCGGTTCGAATTCCACGTGGCAGTCGCGGTTCCAGCGCTCCCCCAGCAGCGCGAGCGTGTCCTGGACCACCTGGTTCAAAGACGCCGGTTCGAACCGCTCTGCGGAGGCGCGGCTGAAGCCGAGCATGGCCTGAACGACGCGTGTGCCCTGCTCCACCATGGCCTTGATGCGGTCGAGGCGGCGCCGGACCTTGGCGGGGTCGTCCATGTGATCTTCGATCACTTGCACCGAGCCTTTGATGATGGACAGCAGGTTGTTGAAGTCATGGGCCACGCCGGCGGCCAGTGTGCCCAGGGCGCGCATTTTCTGGCTCTGGAGCAGTTCCTGGTAGGCATTCTCGAGCTGGCGCGTGCGCTCGGCCACCTGTCGTTCCACCTCTGCGTAGCTGCGACGGAGGCGGCGGTGGCGATTCCAGGCGAGTGCGGCAAAAAAGAGCACGCCGGCGCCGGCCACCATGACCACGCCCATCAGGCGTGGCTCCCGGTACCAGGGCAATCGGACGAAGAACTCGCGTTGTGCGGACCGGGGTTCCATATTGCCGTTTCTGTCCACCGCCCGCACCTGGAGGACGTGGCGACCGGCCGGCAGGTCGTTCCACATGACCATGGTGCTTTCCTGGGCGGCACTCCATTCACCCTCGTCCAGCCGGTAGAGGTACAAGAGCCGTGAGACCGGGGTGAACTTCCACCGGTCCTGACCGCGAAAACCGAGGGTGACGACGGTTCCCTCCGGGACCTCGATCCGTTCCGGCAGATCGAACGCGGTGCGCGGTGGGTCCCGGTCCACTTCCGGATGCCAGCCGAACAGTCCGCGGCCGGTGGCCAGCCAGAAACGGCCCCGGCGGTCTTCCCAGAGATCGTACACGGCGGCGGCTGGCAGGCCCTCGTCCGGCCCGTAACCGATCCAACCCTGACTGGTGAGGCGATGCAGACCCTCGGGGCTGACGACCCACAGGCTGCCGTCGCGGGTGCAGCCCAGTCCGAGCACCGGCCCGCTGCGGTTCCAGACCAGCGTCCATTCGCGGTCGTCCCAACACCAGACCTGTTCCCGGGCGGCGGCGTAAATCCGGCCGTCAATACCTTCGGCAAGGAATTCAACCGATTCCGGCTCGGTGATGTCGCCGATGCGAAAGCTCTGTTCGCGGCCCATGCGGACCCGGATGGCTGCCGTCGAGCTGGCGAGCCATTCGTCTCCGTTGCGTGCGTGCAGATAGGCGGTCCACCGATCGGCGCCGGGGGGCAACGGCCTTCGAGGTTCCAGAGGTTTCCATTGCCCGGGCTGCCCGGTCAAAAGTTCCGGTTCCTCTCCATGCTCGTGTGGAACGGGTTGGGTCTGGATGACCAGGGTGCCGTCGTTACGCCGGCCGAGGACCTGCACGGGCTGACCGAGCGGTCCGCGCACCTCCTGCCAGTCCGGGTGGTTCAGGAGGCCGGTCCAGAGGCGGGTCCCGTGCTGCAGCCATAAGAACCCGCCGCCTGCGATCCACAAACGTGCCGTTCCCCCTTCCCCGGGGCGCAAGGTTTCCGGCAGCGGCTTTGTGACAGCGCGCTCACCGTCCCAGCCGTCCAGCCGATCCGGGCGCAGCAACCAGAGCCGTCCGGCAGGGTCCTCGGCGATGGCCAGGACCGGAGCCTCTCCGAGGTCCACTTCCGCCGGCTGCCACAATGGCGGGCTGTACTTCATCAGACCGTCCAGAGTGGCCAGCCAAAAAGTGCCGTCCGGTGCGGGGGACATGTCGTAAAACTCCCGGGCCGGACAACTCTCCTCGGGTATCCACAGACCATCCGGGGGGCTGAAACGCCACAGACGCGTTTGGCTCATGGACCACAACCGGTGCCCGGGGCCGTACCAGACGCGGGAACAGCCCTCGGGCAGCTCCGGTCCCAGCCACCAGCGTGTGCCGTCGAATTCGAGGGCCACCGACGTCCCGTCGCCCCGGATGGCCATCATCACCAGATGCCCGAGGGGATCTTCCACCAGCGCGCGGGGCTCCCGCACGGTCCACCCGGCGGGGATTTCAAACCGTCGCCATGTGGTTTCCGACCCGACACTTCGGGCCGGAGCTTCCGCCCGGGCCAGCCCGCGCTCGGCGCTCACCCAGAGAGTGCCGTCCCGGGTGACCCAAAGGTCCAGCAACCGCCCCAGACCCAACGCATCGGCGGTCCGGGCGGTTTCCTCCCGGACTTCACCCTGACGGCCCACCTGTACCACCAGGAGCTGATCGGGAAACAGCACGAGCAGTTTCCCGGTCCGAACCGGCCGGATGGGCGTCGTGGGGGTGACCGACCCTTGCTTGATTCGCACCCAGGTCCAGTTGGTTCCACTGTGGAGAAACACGCCCCCGGCGGCCGGGACCCAGAGCTGGCCCGTCTGCCATTCCCAGACGCGGGCTCCGGCGCGTGGCGGCAACTCGAGCACCTCGAGGGAGTAACCGTCCAACCGGGTGATGGCGTTGGTCCGCTTGTGCCGTGCCACCACGTCGCCACGGGAGGTGACGGTCACTCCCGCGCATGCGGCTTCGGCCATGCCGTCCAGGGCCTTGTAAGCTCTCCACCAACTCGCGGCCGGAAGGGACACCACGGGCATCCACCACAGGAGGGCTGCCATCCAGAGTCGTGGGTTGGCGATGCCGCGGCTCATGTGCGTCTTCCGCCCGGTACGATCGAACCCTACGAAACGGCGGCCCGGCCCGCAATGGCCGCAATGGCGTGGCCCCTGTGCACGCAAACGCACACTCCCCGCTTTCTGTCCATCCCTTAGAATGGATGGCAGAAAGCACCATGGTCCGGCCCCGTTTCTCATTACGACCTGTGTCTCGGCGAAGGATCCAACCGGGTCCGGTTGCCGGCGCTCAGCGGCGTCTCAGGATCAGGCGCGCCAGGTGGTGTGCGCGCCTGTGTTGCCTGGAGCCCGCCGGCATGCGGCGGGTGGTCCGGTTCGTGCCTTGCCTGCAATGGGTCGAATCTGGCTGGGCGGTTGCCATTCACGTCGGACCGGTGGAGCCACGGGGCTGACCCTGGCCGGACGCGGCCGGGTTCACGGCTTACGGGTGCGGGAGCGGCCGCGGCCTTGTTCGGGCTTTGTTCCCCCGGCCAGCACGGTCTGGAAGTGGGGCGGCGTTTCTTCCCTGGCCACGACGCACACCTCCACGTTTCGGAAGCCGGCCTCTTCGAGCCAACGTTGCAACTGCCCCTCGGTGAAACCCAGCCACCGGTCCCCGTACAGCTCCCGGGCCTTTTCGAAATTGTGCTGCAGCAGATCGAGGATCCACACCTGTCCGCCGGGTTTCAGAATGCGCCAGGCACTGTGCAGGGCGCGGGCCGGATCCTCGGCATGGTGCAGCGCCTGGCTCAGGAGGACCAGGTCCACGCTGGCCTCCTCGATGGGCGGATCCTGGAGGTCGCCCAGCCGGAACTCGAGGTTGCGCAAGCCGATCTTTCGGGCGCGGGCCCGCCCGTAGGCCACGATGCGTTCCGAGTTGTCGACCGCGATCACCTTGCGGCAGCGCCGTGCCAGCAGCTCGCTCACCAGGCCCTCGCCCGATCCCAGGTCGGCCACGACCAGCGGCGGCACGATGCGCAGGAGGAACTGTCCCAGGGCCTGCCACGAGCGTCCGGGACCGTAGACGCGGTCGAAACGGCCGGCCACCTGGTGGAAGGAGAGTTGTGCCTGGTCACGGCGCCATTGCAACACCCGCCGCAGATTGGTGGCGTCGTCGGCCGCCTGCGGCAGGTCGGCAGCTCCGGCCAGGGCGGAGCGCACCAGGGTGCCGGCCTCCCCGTTGAGGTCACCGGCCAGCCTGTAAAAGGTGCGCCGGCCTTCCCGTCGCGAGCGCACCAGCCCCGCGGCGGCCAGTTGGGCCAGATGCGTGGAGATGCGGGACTGCCCCAGGCGGGTGATCTCCTGAAGCTCGTGAACCGACAGCTCCTCCCGGTCGAGCAGGGCCAGCAGCCGCAGGCGTGTCGGGTCTGCCAACGCCCGCAAGATTTTCAAGGTCACGCTCATGGTCGTTGTCGCTGCCCTGCTGCGCCGACACGCGGCACCGGCAGCCGGATCCTGCGCTGCTGCCGCGCCCGGTTGACCGCTGCGATGCCGTCTCCGTTTGATGTTGACGATGGCTTCATTTGAAATATCCTCCCATCCTGATTTGTCAATGAGAATGTAGGAAAACAACAGCCAAGGCCGGTCATGAGCTCGAGTTTCATTTTTTCCTCTGAGTCGGTCGGAGAGGGGCATCCCGACAAGGTCTGCGACACCGTCTCGGATTACATCCTGGACGCCTGTCTGCAGGTGGATCCCCAGAGCCGTGTGGCGTGCGAATGTTATGCCAAGTCCAACGTGCTGATTGTGGGCGGGGAGATCACCATTCCCTCGATCGGCCAGCGGCATCCAAGCGAAGTGCTGGATTTCATCCAAATCGCGCGCCAGGCCGTGCGGGAGATCGGGTACACGCACCCGGACGACCTTTTCCATGCCGACCGGATTTTCATTCATCTGCTGGTGACGGGGCAGTCGCCCGACATTGCGCAGGGTGTGGATCCGCGCAAGGCAAAGGGGAAGAAGACGGCCAAACAGGGGGCGGGCGACCAGGGCATGATGTTCGGGTATGCCTGTGACGAAACGCCGGAACTCATGCCGGCGCCCATCATGTTCGCCCACCGCCTGGGGCGCGAACTGAATCGGATCCGCAAGAGTGGCAAGGTGGACTGGCTGCGCCCGGACTCCAAGACCCAGGTTTCGGTGGCCTATGAAAACGGCCGGCCCGTGGCCATCACCAGCGTGGTCATGTCCACCCAGCACACGGCCGACGTGGATCACAAGGAGGTGGAGGACTTTTGCATTCGGCAGGTGATTCAGAGGGTGCTCCCTCGAAACCTGCTTACGCCCAAAACACAGTACCTCATCAATCCGACCGGCCGGTTTGTCGTCGGCGGGCCCCACGGGGACACCGGTCTGACGGGGCGGAAGATCATTGTGGACACGTACGGTGGCATGGGCCGGCACGGCGGCGGTGCGTTTTCAGGCAAGGACCCCACCAAGGTGGATCGGAGCGCCGCCTACATGGCCCGCTGGGTTGCCAAGAACGTGGTGGCCGCCGGCCTGGCCAGACGTTGCGAGATCCAGTTCGCCTATGCCATCGGCTATCACAAGCCACTGAGCGTCAGCGTGGACACGTTCGGCACCGCCACCGTGCCGGAGGAACGCATCCTCCGGGCGGTTCAAAAGGTTTTCAATTTCGAGCCGGCCGAGATCATTCGTCAGCTCGACCTGCGCCGGCCCATCTACAAGAAAACGACCAACTACGGTCATTTCGGGAAGGACGATCCCGATCTGACCTGGGAACGCACCGACAAGGTGGAGGAACTCAAACGCGCTGTTTGATCCAGGCAAGCAACTGGACAACGATCATGGCCACGATGCTGAAAACCCCATCCTCACAATCCCGCAAGCCGACGCGGACACCGCGAGCCCGCACCCGCCGCAGGAGCGGGCCCGACTTTGTCGTCAAGGATCTGACCCTGGCGGACCTGGGCCGCAAAGAGATCGAGGTGGCCGAGCATGAGATGCCCGGGCTGATGGCCATCCGCTCCAAGTACGGCCCGCGCAAGCCTCTGAAAGGGGTGCGCATTTCGGGCTCGCTGCACATGACGGTGGAAACGGCGGTGCTGATCGAGACCCTGGTGGAGCTGGGGGCCAGTGTCCGCTGGGCCAGTTGCAATATCTTTTCCACCCAGGACCATGCCGCTGCCGCCATCGCCAAGGCCGGCATCAGCGTGTTTGCGTACAAGGGGGAGACCCTGGAAGATTACTGGGAATTCACCCTTCGAGCGCTGACGCATCCGGGGATGAAGGGCCCCCAGCTGGTCGTGGACGACGGTGGCGATGCCACCCTGCTCCTTCACAAGGGTTACGAGATGGAACAGGGCGACGATTGGGTCCATCAGCCGGCTTCGTCCCGGGAGGAACAGGTCATCAAGAACCTGCTGAAACGTTGTGCCAAGGAACGTCCCGGCTGGTTCACCGAGGTGGTCAAGGAATGGAAGGGCGTCAGCGAGGAGACCACCACCGGCGTGCACCGGCTCTACCAGATGTTGCAGCAGGGACGGTTACTGGTGCCGGCGATCAACGTGAACGACTCGGTGACGAAGTCGAAGTTCGACAATCTTTACGGTTGCCGCGAGTCGCTGGCCGACGGTCTGAAACGCGCCCTCGGCGTCATGATTGCGGGCAAGACGGCGGTCGTTTGTGGGTATGGCGACGTCGGCAAGGGCAGCGCCCAGAGCCTGCGCGGCTTCGGTGCGCGGGTGATCGTGACGGAGATCGATCCCATCAACGCCCTGCAAGCGGCCATGGAGGGGTACCAGGTGACCACGGTGGAGGATACCCTGGGCATTGCCGACATTTATGTAACGGCGACCGGCAACTGCGACGTCATTACACTGGAGCACATGCTGCAGATGAAGGATCAGGCCATCGTCTGCAACATTGGTCACTTCGACAACGAGATCCAAGTGGACCGGCTCAACGCCCTGCCCGGCGTGCGCAAGGTCAACATCAAACCGCAGGTGGACCGCTACGACCTGCCCAACGGCCGGAGCATCTACCTGCTGGCCGAAGGCCGGTTGGTCAACCTGGGTTGCGCCGAGGGTCATCCGAGCTTCGTCATGAGCAACAGTTTCACCAACCAGTGCCTGGCCCAGATGGACCTTTGGGAAAACCGGGACATGTACAAGGTGGGGGTTTACCGCCTGCCGAAGAAGCTGGACGAAGAGGTGGCGCGGCTGCATCTGGATCGCCTCGGGGTGAAACTGACCCGGCTGACGCCCAAACAGGCCGCCTACATCGGCGTGCCCATTGACGGGCCTTACAAACCGGAGCATTACCGGTACTGACCTAGCCGGGTTCCGACGCCGGTCTCGACCGCGCGCAGCGTCCGGCGGCAAATTCTGTCCGAAACAAAGTGCAGCCGGTTCTGGTGAACCGGCTGTGCTTTTCAAGACCGGCATGCAGGTCCGGGCTGGGCTCCTTCAGGGCCGCCGCAAGCCGGCCCGGCCGGTGGGATTGGTCCGGCTGGCCCGCCGAAACGGGACGGGTGCGCAGGGAGGCTGCCCCTCGCCTGTGGCGAGCCGGAAGGAGTCACGGTTTGGGACCGGCCACCCGGCCGGCAGCCGGGTCAGTTGCGCCATTGCCGGGCCGAGACGATCCGGCTGCGGATGAGTCCCACGAAATGGCACTCGCCCACGTACCACCACCCCAGTTGCAGGCCGCAGCCCCTGCAGATGCAGTAGCACCAGGCATGTCCGGGGAACCAGGTGTGCAGCTCGGTGGGCGTGCCCACCGCCCGGCCGCCGGGACAGTCCGCAAACAGCAGGATGTGAAAGCGGCGCCCCTCCGGGTTTTCGAACTCGAATTCGCTTCGGCCGTCCCGGTACACCCGATCGTACTCTCGTGCCACGCCGCGCAGGCAGCGCACACAGTACCAGTCCAATCCCGGGTCGGCTTCCGCGCCCCAGGTGGCCGGTTCCACCAGCGGTGTGGTCTGCAGCGGAGGGTCTTCCGCCATCGGACCCACTCAAGCACATCGGCCGCCGCCTGTCCACTTGCCCAGCGGCCCGGCCGGCGCAAGGCGCCGACCCGATTGTCCCAGGGGACGCTTCAGGTGGTGAACGAGGCCATTCTGGGTCGGACCAACCGCTCGAAGTCGCGCCAGGCCATTTTGATGACCTCCGTGTGCGACCCGGCGTTGAAGGCGATCTCGTCGTTCTCCCGCAGGGACTCGGCCGCGTAGACCTCCATGCCATACAGGTTTCCGAACGGCGGCATGGCCCCGATCTCGCAATCGGGGAAACGAGCCTGAAAGGCCTCCTCGGAGGCGAACCGTGCGCGCTCGCAACCGGTCAGTTCCCGCAGATCCTGGAGTACGACGCGGCGTGTGGCGGGCAGGACCGCCATGGCCAGCTCGCCATCCAGATCCACGATGACCACCTTCGCCATGATACGGCCCGGGATGTGGGCCGAGGCGGCCACTTCCTGCGCCGTGTAGGCCGGCGAGTGCACGATGCTGACGTACTTGACGCCCTGGGCGTCGAGGAACTCCTTGAGTTTGCGCACCGGCATGGTGGGCTCCTTTCTGTACTCGGAAGGTTGTGGTCCTGGGGCTTCCCATCCACCCTACCCTCGTGCGGGGTTTTTTCAAGCGCCGGCGCGTCACCGTCCGAATCGGGCTACAAGGGGGCCGGGGCGTTTTGCCCCGGTCGGCGTTTCGAGACTCGAAGGCAGGCACGCAGCTGCCGTGGGGGCGGAAACTTGCCCGCTCGTGGCGCCCTTGCCTAGGTTGGTCGGCCTTGAATGGGTGAACGACGCAAGGTGTTGATGTCGGCCTACGCCTGTGAGCCGGGACGCGGTTCCGAGCCCGAGGTGGGCTGGCGCTGGGCCACGGAGATGGCGCGATACCACGACGTGACGGTGGTCACCCGCGCCAACAACCGGTCGGTGATCGAGGCCGCCCTGGCGTCGATGCCCCCGCCCCACCCCGGGTTTCTCTACTACGATCCGCCGGCGCCATGGGTGCGGTGGAAAGGCCGGGGAGTGCCGGTGAGCGTCTTTTACGCACTCTGGCAATGGGGTGTTCGACGGAAGGTCGCGCCGATGCTGGGTGGGTTCGACCTGGTTCACCACGTGACCTTCAATTCCTTTCGCCAGCCGGGGTATTGGTGGCAGCGGCAGCCGCCCGTGGTCTTGGGTCCTCTGGGGGGCGGTCAGATCTGTCCGTGGGCGTTTCTCCCCGGGTTCAGGTCCCGTCTGATCCCCGAGTTGTTCCGTTCGCTGACGGTGTTGAGTGCCCCTTGGTGGCCGCAGCTTCATTTCAGCTTCCGATCGGCCGCGGTGATCCTGGTGGCCAACGCGGACACGGCTCGACGCATCCCGGCCCGGTACCGGTCCAAGGTGCGCACACTCCTGGAAACGGGTGTGACACCCGAACAGGTCCTGCCGCTGCGGCCCGTGAGGCGGGACGGACCGGTTCGGGTTCTCTGGGTCAGTCGCATGGAGAAGATCAAGGGAGGGACATTGGCGGTGGCCGCCTTTGCGCGTGCCCGGCGGAGCGAACCGCGACTGCGTCTCAGCATGGTGGGCGACGGTCCCGACGCCGGCGCGGTCAAGGCCGCCGCGGTACGCCTCGGAGTGGCCAGCGCCATCGAATGGCACGGCCGCGTACCGCGCGACCAGCTCCCCTTCCTGTTTCAGAGCCACGACGTGTTCCTCTTCACCAGTCTCCGGGACACTTCCGGCAATGCGCTCCTCGAGGCCATGGCTGCGGGCCTGCCGGCGGTTACGCTCCTCCATCACGGGCAGGCGGAGATCGCGACCGACGAGACCGCGATCCGGGTGGCACCACGCGATCCGGAGTCCACTGCGAACGATCTGGCCGGGGCGCTGGTGACACTGGCGCGCGACCCCGGGCGCCGCCAGCGCATGAGCGAGGCGGCCCGCGAACGGGTGATTCGTTTCTACGTCTGGCCGCGCAAGGCCGAGGTCATGAACCGGATTTACCAGGAGGCTTGGGACGCGGGCGCTGCGGCCGGCGGGTCCGGGTGTGCCAAGGGCTGATCCGCCGCCCGGGCCGGGGCCGGAGTCGTTGGAGGAGGTCGTTTCTGCTTGCGCCCCGGTGGGGCGGTTCGAATGCTGCCAATGAATTATGGGCGCTGCCAAATCCAAGCAGAAGCGAGCCAAACGGAAGACTGTCGCACGCCGAACCCGAACCGCGCAAAAGAAGGTCCGGCGTACGACCCGCAAGGCTGTTTCGGCTTCTGCCGAGACCTCCGCCGTGCCCGCGGCTGCCGGGACCGGTCCGGCGCCCGCGCAGGTGGCGCCGGAGCAGCCGGCTCCCGAGGAGACCCAGGGGATTCCCGTGCCTGCCGGGAGTGCGGCGACAGCCGAGCCGGTCGCCGTTGAACGCGAGCCGGAGGTGGTCGAGGAACGCGAGCCGCTGGACCGGGACAGTGACACGGCCTTCCGGCTCTATTTGCGGGAGATCGGCCAGGTCAAGCTGCTCACTCCGGAGGAGGAGATCGAACTGGCCGCCCGGATCAAGGCGGGGGACAAGAAGGCCCGCGAGCACATGATCAAGGCCAACCTGCGGTTGGTGGTGAAAATTGCGCGCGACTACGAGGGGCTGGGGCTGCCGCTGTTGGACCTGATCAGCGAGGGGAACATCGGCCTGATGAAGGCCGTGGAACGGTTCGATCCCAAGAAGGGTGGCAAGCTTTCCACCTACGCGGCCTGGTGGATCAAACAGGCCATCAAACGCGCGCTGGCCAACCAGTCCAAGACCATCCGGCTGCCGGTCCATCTGGTGGACAAGATCGCGCGCATGCGGCGGGTGGCCATGGAACTGCAGGAGGAACTGGGACGGGAACCGACCGATGAAGAGCTGGCGGCCGAGCTGGGCACCACCGCCGCCCGGGTCGCCCAGATGCGCACGGCGGCCATCCGCCCCGCGTCACTGGACGCGCCCCTGTCCGATGACGAGGACTCCAACAGCTTCGGGGAGATTGTCCAGGATGAATCTGCCCACACTCCCTACGAGGAGCTGGAGGAAAAGACCGTCACGGCCATGTTGCGCGAGTTGCTCGCGCGACTGGACGAGCGCGAGGCCAAGATCCTCACGCGGCGGTTCGGGCTGGACGGCAACCCGCCGCAGACCCTGGAGGAGGTAGGCGAACAGTTCGGCGTCACGCGGGAGCGTGTCCGCCAGATTCAGAACATCGCCTTGCGAAAGTTGCGCCGGATGATCGAGAAGCTGGAAAAGGTCAAGGACTGATCCACCGGAATCTGGAGCCATGCCTGACGTCACACCCGCCGAGATTCAACAGGCGATTCGGAACGTGCCGGACTTTCCGCAACCCGGGATCCAGTTCAAGGACATCACCCCGCTGCTGGGTGACGCTCGGTTGTTCGCCGGCAGCATCGAACTGTTGACGGCGGGTTTTGAGCCCGGCCAGGTGGACACGGTGGTGGGCATTGACGCGCGCGGTTTCATCTTCGCCGCCGCGGCGGCCTACCGGCTGCACGCCGGCTTCGTTCCGGTTCGGAAAAAGGGCAAACTTCCCTACCTCACCCACGAGCAGACGTACAACCTCGAGTACGGCACGAACACCATTGCGATTCACGTGGACGCGATTCGTCCCGGTGCACGAGTGCTGCTGATGGATGATCTGCTGGCCACCGGAGGTACGGCAGCTGCCGCAGCCGAGCTGGTGCGCAAGCTCGGCGGGCAGATCCTGGAAATTGCCTTTTTGATCGAGCTCAGCCACTTGCAGGGCCGCGCCCGGCTCTCCGGCTACCCGGTTCGGTCCGTCGTGACGTATTGAGAACACAGGTCCGGTGCGAAGACCGCGCAAGCCGGTCCCCAATCCGGGTGTGGCACGGGCAGGTGGGTCTGCCCGGCGCGGGCCCGGGGAGACTGCCGATGGGACCGCCGCGGGGGTTTGCAACGAAACACGACTTGGAGTTAGATAGCTCTTGTCATGAACACATCAGGGAACTGGCGGAACTCCACATTCATCGGGCTGATGGCCTGGTTGGCGGGCTCCGGCGTGTTTCTGGTCCGGGCCCAGCTGCCTCCGCAAGGGTTGCCCGCCGTACCTGCGCCGCCTTCTGAAGCCTCCGCTGCTCCGGAGATCCGGTTTGCCGCGCCCATCCACGACTTCGGGCGTGTGGTGAGCGGGGCCGTTTTGCGTCATGATTTCTACTTTACCAACACCGGGTTGGGCGTGCTGGAGATCAGCAACGTCCACGCCTCGTGCGGCTGCACCACCGCCGGCGAGTTCACCCGGCGGGTCGAACCCGGTCAGACGGGAGTGATCCCGCTCCAGCTCAACACCGCGGGGTTCCAGGGCCAGGTTCTCAAGCACATCACCGTCAGCTGCAACGATCCTCGCCAGCCCACCGTGGCCCTTCAGTTGAGAGCGCAGATTTGGAACCCGATCGAACTGACTCCCCGTTACGCCGTGTTGCACGCCAATCCCGAGCGGCTCGGCGAGGCGAAGGCGATCGTCCACATCGTCAATCGAGAAGAGCCTCCCCTGCGACTGGAGCCGCCGCAAAGCAGCAGCCCGCACCTGATGGCCGAACTGGTGGAACGTCAACCGGGCCGGGAATTCGACCTGGTGATCACCGCCACCGGGCAGGCCCCGGCCGGCAACGTTCAGGGCGTCATCTCCATGGAGACTTCATCCACAAACCTGCCCAGGCTCAGCGTGACGGCTCTGTTGCTGATGCAACCGGTCGTGACGGTGGCTCCCCCCTTTATCCAACTGGCTCCGGGGCCGTTGCCCACGCCACAGACGCTGGCGGTGGCGATCGTGAACAACGGGACCAACGCACTTCAGTTGTCCGAGGTCTCGGTGAACCACACCAACGTCACCGTGGAGGTCCGGGAAACGAATCCCGGACGGTATTTCGATGTGAAGCTCCACTTCCCGGCGGGCTTCCAATTGGAGGCCGGCCAGGTGGTTGCGTTGACGGCGCGGACTTCGCATCCGAACCATCGCGAGCTTCGGGTGCCGATCGTGCAATCGCGCGGGCCGGTGGCACCCCCGCCGGCGATCCCACCGACTGCTGCGCAGGTGCGGCAGGCCGGCACGCCGGCCGTGGCCGGACCCAGGCCGCCTGCGCCGGCCCTGCCTTCGCCCCCTCCGCAGAGGGTGCCACGCACGAACCGGCCGCCGGCGGAGCTGCCGCCCCTGCCGGGGGCCTGACGCCCAACGTTTCCAGGAGGGATGGCCATGGGGTCTTCGACCTGGATGGGCTTCTCAAGGCCGGACAAGTCCCGGCCCGACGCCGGGCTGCGTCTCAGGAGGACGCTAATGGAGATGGGTCTGGTCCTGGCAGCCGGCATTCTGTTTGGTTGTCTGGCCAACGCAATCTCGCCCGTGGGGCTTCAGTGGACGCGCAATTATTTCCACCTGCCGGCTGTGAGCGAGTCGCCTTCTCCGGCCGCAGCTGCTTCATCGGAGAGCCCGGCTGTGTCCGAGGAAGCTGAAGCCATTGCGAGGATCACCGCCCGCGGGTACACGGCCTGGACATTCGACAGGGCTGCGGAGGCGTTTGCCGACCCGGGCCGGCTGACCGGCCGCGTGGTATGGGTGGACGCCCGGGCCGAAATCCCCTATCGGCGCGGGCACATCCCCGGCGCGCGCCAGCTGGACCCGTACCGTCCGGAGCAAAACCTTTTGGAAGTGCTGGCTGCCTGTCTGCAAGCCGACCGCGTCATCGTGTACTGCAGCGGCGGACGCTGCGAAGACGCCGAGCTGGCGGCGTCGCTGCTCGAACAGGCCGGTGTGCCGCGCGAACGTCTGGCGATTTACGTCGGTGGTTTCACCGAGTGGTTGGCGCGGGGACAACCGGTCGAACCCCCGCAGGCCGGCGGGTCAGGCGGAAAGGAATCGGGTTCGTGATGGGTTCGAAAAGCATGGCAGACTGGTTGGGCACACTGGTCCGGGTGGCGCTGGGTCTGTGGGTGGGTGGGCTCGGTCTGGTCAAGGCGCTTGATCCGGTCACTTTCCTGAAGGCCGTGCGGCAATACGGCCTGTTGGAGACGCCCTGGCTGCTGAACGCGGTTGCGATCCTGCTGCCCTGGTTGGAGGTGTTCTGCGGCTTGCTGCTGGTGGCCGGTGTGGCGGTTCGGGGAACGTCCTGGTTGCTGGCGTTGCTCCTGGCGGGTTTCACCGCCCTTGTTGCCGTTCACGGATGGCAACTGGCGCAGATGCGTCAGACGGCCTTGTGTGCGGTGAGGTTCGACTGTGGTTGCGGCACCGGCGAGGTGCGGCTTTGTCACAAGTTGGCGGAGAATCTTTTGATGCTGGCCGGGTGCATCTGGCTCGGAACGGGCCGCGTGGGGCGCGGCGGCGCGCTGCGTTATGAACTGATCGCGCGCGGGGCCGACCCGGCCTGAGCTCGCCCTGTGGGGTTCGATGGGCCGGCGGGATCGGCTCCCGCGCATCGGCCGGCCCGAGGTCCCGTCGGGCGGGCGACAAGGACAAGGCATGCTGTTCTGTCCGGCTTGCAAAGGGCACCTGCGGACGGTCCGGCACCGGGGCGGACTTTATTACGCCTGCGACCGGTGCGGGGGCCGCGCCGCCACGGTTCCGCAGATCCGGCGGATGGCCGGGGACGATTGCGCCAAGCAGGTCCTGCGGCTGCTGCTCCGCCAGTCGGATGCTGACGGGCCGCCCTGCCCGTTCTGCAACCGGCCCATGCGCCGGTTTCATGTGCCCGATCCACCATTGGAGCTGGATGGTTGCCGCCCCTGCGGCGTGGTTTGGTTCGATGCCCTCGAAATGGAGGCCCTGCCCGAGGCCCCGCTTTTGAACGAGCACGCACAGGAGTTGATGCTGCGCGAACGGATCGCCCGGGTGCGTCTGGAGGAATTGGCCAGGAAAAGTGAGGCCGAAGCCCGGCCGGAGGGTTGGCAATGGTTGCCGATGGTGTTGGGAATGCCGGTGGAGCTGACGGAAAACTCCCTTGCCCGGTTCCCTTGGGCGACCGTGTGCGTCGGTCTGCTGATGGTGGCCGTCTCCGTCCTGGCTTGGTGGTCGGGTGACGCCGAAGCCGTGATGAACCGTTGGGGGTTGATTCCGGATGAATGGGCGCGCATGGGCGGGCTGACCTTCCTGACGAGTTTCTTTCTTCACGCCGACGCCCTGCACCTGTTTGGCAACTTCTATTTTCTTCTGGTCTTTGGAGACAACGTGGAGGACTACCTTGGCCGGAAACGGTGGTTGCTCCTGCTGTTTGGTTCCGCCATGGCCGGGGACGTCCTGCACGTGCTCTTTGACCCGCGCGGTGATCTACCCTGCGCGGGGGCCAGTGGCGGAATCTCGGGCCTGATCACGTTCTACGCCCTGCAGTTTCCGAACATCCGTCTCGGCATGCTCATTTATTGGCGGGTGCTCACGCTGACGGCGGGCATGGCCTGGTTCCTGTGGATGGCTTTTCAAGCGATTCAGGCAATCCTGCAGGCCGGTGGGTGCGGGCACGTGTCCGCACTGGCTCACCTGGGCGGAGCCGTGACCGGTCTGGTTGCCTGGTGGTTCCACAGGCGCCGGCTGGGTGCGGCGGGACAGGCCGGTCTGTAGCCACTTCATGCCACATGACGCGGGAGCCGGGATCCCGCAATCTCGACGGCGCCTTGAAGGCGCGCCCTGTACACGTGGAGAACGGGCGCCGGCGAAATCCGTTGCCCGTGCGGAGTCGAGGAGGCATGCTGTCGGGCCAGGAACCGGGTCCGAACCAGGGACCATCCCGTGCCCGCCGCGAGAGTCACAAACTGACAAGCAGCGTCATGACAAGAAAGCACCCAGTCTGGTTCGCTCTGGCGCTTGGTCTCGGCCTGGTCTCGCGGCCGGTCATGGGGGATGAGGCGCCGACGGTGGTGGAGCGCCCACCCGTGGCGGGGCCGAACCGTTTCTATGGCGGTCACCGGCCGCCGCTGGAGCCCGCGGCGTTTGTTCGCCTGCCCATCGGCAGCATCGTCCCGCAGGGTTGGCTGCGTCATCAACTGGAACTGGCGCGCGACGGGATGGTAGGGCGGTTGGCCGAGGTGTCGCCCTGGTTGGACTTCGAACGGAGTGCGTGGGCCAGTCCGGAGGGCAGGGGCGAGCGCGGCTGGGAAGAAATGCCCTACTGGCTCAAGGGATTCGGCGACCTGGGCTACGTGTTGAACGATCCGCGCCTGATCGCCGAGGCACGGCGCTGGATCGAGGCCGCCATGGCTTCCCAGCGGCAGGACGGGTGGTTTGGCCCGCGCGATCTTTTGACCAGTCTGGACGGGCAGCCCGACCTCTGGCCGCACATGGTGATGCTGAACGTGTTCCAGAGTTATCACGAATTCACCGGAGACCCCCGCGTGCTGGAGGTCATGCGGCGTTACTTCGAATGGCAACACCGGTTGCCGGGCCGGGCGTTCAGCGTCGGTTACTGGCCACCTTTGCGTGCGGGGGACAACATCGAGAGTGTCCTGTGGCTTTACAATCGCACCGGAGAATCCTGGCTGCTCGATCTGGCGCGGAAGATCCACGAGAACATGCCCGCCTGGCACCGGGATGTGGTGAACTGGCACAATGTCAACATTGCCCAGGGTTTCCGCGCGGGCACCATTGCCTGGCTTTTCACCCACGACCCGGCCCACCGCGACTCGGCCGAACGGAACTGGCAGAAGGTCATGCAGACGTACGGACAGTTCCCCGGCGGCGGTTTCGTGGGCGACGAGAATGTCCGGCCCGGCTTTGTGGACCCGCGCGGCGGTATCGAGACCTGCGGGATCGTGGAGTTCATGCACAGCTACGAGATGCTGGTGCGGCTGACCGGCGACCCGGTGTGGGCCGATCGCTGCGAGGAGATCGCTTTCAACTCTTTTCCGGCGGCGCTGACGCCTGATGCGCGTGCCCTGCACTACATCACCTGCGCCAACCAGGTGCAGTTGGACCGTCACAACAAGGCGCCCGGCATTCAGAACTCCGGCACGATGTTCTCCTACAGCCCCTACGAGGTGTACCGGTGTTGCCAGCACAACGTGTCACACGGTTGGCCCTACTACGCCGAGGAACTCTGGCTGGCCACACCGGATGACGGATTGGCGGCGTCGCTGTACGCACCGTGCGAGGTGCGCGCCCGTGTGGGGTCCGGGACCACGGTTCACCTGCAGGTGCGCACCGGCTACCCGTTCGAGGAAAGCGTCCGCATCCGGCTGATCACACCGGAGCCGGTCCGTTTTCCGCTTTACCTCCGCGTGCCGGGTTGGTGCAAAGAACCCCGCCTGTTCCTGAACGGGCGCGGCGTGCCGTTGACGGGTGTTCGGCCGCGTGCGTACGTGCGCTGGGAACGGACCTGGCGGGATGGCGACCGCATCGAGTGGCAGCTCCCCATGGAACTGTCGGTGCGGACCTGGCCCACCAATCATCACGCGGTCTCGGTGCACTACGGTCCGCTGGCCTTTTCCCTGGCGATCGAGGAACGTTGGGAAAAGTACGGCGAACGCGTGCCGGGCTGGCCCGAATGGGAGGTGTTCCCGGCCTCCCCGTGGAACTACGGGCTGGAACTGGACCCTGCGCGACCCGCCGCCGGCCTGCGGCTCGACCGACGCCCGGGCCGGATCCCCGAACAACCGTTCACACCCGAGGCGACGCCCCTGCGGGTCCGCGCCCGGGCACGTCGGATCCCGGAATGGCAGTTGGACCGCCTGAACATGGTCGCGCCCTTGCAGCCTTCTCCGGCCTACACGACGGAACCGGTGGAAGAGGTGACGCTCATCCCCATGGGAGCCGCGCGGTTGCGGATTGCCGCGTTTCCCACCGTTCGTACCGATTCGTCCGCCCATCGCTGGACTCCGCCCGCGCGGCCGCGCAAACCGGACTGGCGCCCCTCGGCCTCGCATTGTTATGAGCATGACACGGTGGAGGCCCTGGGGGACGGGCTGGAACCGACGCACTCGAACGACCACAGCATTCCGCGTTTCACTTGGTGGCCGCATCGCGGCACCCGTGAGTGGGTCCGGGCCGATTTCGAACGTCCGCGAAAAATCAAGGGCGTGGCGGTTTACTGGTTCGATGACACCGGGGTTGGCGAATGTCGCGTGCCGGCCTCCTGGACCGTGGAGTATCGCGAGGGCAATCAATGGCGGCCGGTTCGCACCCGGACCGAGCCGGGCGTGGCCCGGGACCGGTGGAACGTGGTGCAATTCGATCCGGTGGAGACCACCGCCCTTCGATTGGTCGTTCAATTGCAATCCAACGTTTCCGCAGGCATCCTCGAATGGAAGATTCTCGAAGAATGAAAGCGCACGTAACCGTTCTCACGGCCGCCCTTGCCCTGGGCTCGTTGATCCTCCCTGCTTCAGGCGCCCCTGCCGGCAGGAATCGCACCGGCTCGGACTGGCAGCCGGCACGCGGTCCTTTGATGACCCGGTGGGCCTCGGAGGTTTCGCCCGACAACGTCCATCCCGAGTATCCCCGGCCGCAGTTGGTCCGAAAGGAGTGGCTGAATTTGAACGGGCTGTGGGATTATGCCATCACGCTGCGCGAGGATCCGCAGCCTGCCGGGTGGGAAGGGCGGATTCTGGTCCCCTTCCCCGTGGAGTCGGCGCTTTCAGGCGTGATGCGCCGCGTTTACGAGACGAACCGGCTCTGGTACCGGCGCACGTTCACCCTTCCGCGTTCCTGGTCGGGTCAGCGGGTCCTGCTTCATTTCGGCGCGGTGGACTGGGAGGCCGTGGTCTGGGTCAACGGCCGCGAGGTGGGCCGGCATCAGGGCGGCTACGACGCATTCTCGTTCGACATCACCGAGGCTCTGAAAGGTGAAGGCGAGCAGGAGGTGGTCGTGGCGGTCTGGGATCCCACGGACGCCGGGACCCAACCCCGCGGCAAACAGGTTCGCAACCCGCACGCCATCTGGTACACGCCGTCGAGCGGCATCTGGCAGACGGTTTGGCTCGAACCGGTGCCTGAAACGCACATCCGCCGCATCCGGCTCACACCCGACTTAGACAAGGAAACGCTCCGCCTGGAGGCCTTTTGTGAAGGCCCGGGCGACGGATGGGAACTGGAGGCCGAGGTCCGCGAGCGGGGCCGCGCGGTGGGTCGAGTCTCGGCTCCTCTCCAGCCCGACGGCCGGGCCGCCCGCGCCACGATGGAGATCCCCATTCCCCGGCCCCGCCCGTGGTCACCGGACGATCCCTTCCTGTACGACCTGGAACTCAGGTTGCGCCGCGAAAACCGGGTGGCGGACCGTGTGACCTCCTATTTCGGGATGCGCAAGATCGCCGTGCAACGCGATGGCCTGGGCATCCCCCGGCTGTTCCTGAACAACAAGCCGCTCTTTCAATTCGGGCCGCTGGACCAGGGTTTCTGGCCGGACGGACTTTACACCGCCCCGACTGACGAGGCCCTGCGGTTCGACATCGAGATGACCAAAAAGCTCGGGTTCAACATGGCGCGCAAGCATGTGAAGATCGAGCCCGCACGGTGGTATTACTGGTGCGATCGCCTGGGTCTGTTGGTCTGGCAGGACATGCCCAGCGGCGACCGGTACATCGGGCCGAACGACCCGGACATCCGCCGTTCCCCCGAATCGGCCGCACAGTTCGAGCGTGAACTGAAGGCCATGGTGGAAGGCCTCTACAACCACCCCTGTATCGTGATGTGGGTTCCCTTCAACGAAGGTTGGGGCCAGTTCGACACCTGCCGGATCGTGGACCTGATCAAGCAATGGGATCCCACGCGCCTGGTCAACAACGCCAGCGGCTGGGCTGACCGCGGCTGCGGTGACGTGCGGGATGTGCACATTTATCCCGGACCGGGAACCGCCCCGGTGGAAAAGCAACGCGCGGTGGTGCTGGGTGAATTCGGCGGTTTGGGGCTGCCGTTGCGCGGTCACACCTGGCAGGACGAACGCAACTGGGGTTACCGCAGCTACAACACCCGCGAGGAGCTCACCGAGGCCTACCTCGAACTGCTGCGCCGGTTGCATCCCCTGACCGGCGACCAGGGGCTGGCGGCGGCCGTGTACACGCAGACCACCGACGTGGAAATCGAGGTCAACGGCCTCATGACGTATGACCGGGCGGTTGTGAAGATGGATCCGGAACTCATCGCGGCCGCCGCGCGCAAGTTGTACACGCCACCGGCCAAACGGCTCAGTCGCCCCACCGAGCTCATCCCACCCGCCACGCCACTCGTGGCGCACGACCCCTACTTCAGCATCTGGTCCCCGGCCGATCAGTTGACCGAGGCCGACACGGTTCACTGGACGGGGCGGCCTCACCGGTTGACCGGCCTGATTCGGATTGACGACCGCGTGTGGCGCTTCCTGGGTGCCAGCCCGGCCCGGGTGCCTGCGCTGCGCCAGACGGGCCTGGAGGTCCTGCCAACCCGCACCATCTACACGTTCGAGGGCGGCGGGGTCAGACTGCGCCTCACCTTCCTCACACCTGCCCTGCCCATGGACGTGGACATCCTCTCCCGTCCGGTGACCTACGTGAGCTTCGAGGTGGTCTCCACCGACGGGCGTTCCCACGCGGCGGCCATTTACCTGGACGCCTCTGGCGAACTGGCGGTGAACGAGCCGGAACAAACCGTCACATGGAAACGCGAAAGCTGGGACGGTGTCCGGGCCGTGCGTGTGGGGTCGGTGGAGCAACCGATCCTGGAAAAACGTGGAGACGATCTTCGGATCGACTGGGGCTACTTTTACCTCGCGGGTGCCGCAGACACACCAGGGGCTCCCGCGGCCGGACTGCGACATGAGATACAGGAGCTTTTCCTGCAGGGCAGTCGCTGGCCGACGGAAGTGCCCGGCAGCGACGAACCCGTCCGGGCCGATCGCCTGGTGCTGGCTTGGAACCTGCCTCTCGGCAATGTCGGTTCCCAGCCGGTTCGTTCCTGGCTGATGGTGGCCTACGACGATCTGTGGTCCATCCAGTACATGCGGCACAACCTCCGGCCCTACTGGCGCCGCAACGGTTGGGAGGCTGGGGATCTCCTCCGGGCGGCCGCCACCGAATACGAGGAGCTGCGGCAGCGCTGCGAGGAGTTCGACCGCGAATTGATGCAGGATCTGGAGCGGATCGGCGGCGCCGCCTACGCGCGCATGGCGGCACTCGCCTACCGGCAATGCTTCGCCGCCGGCAAGTTTGTTGCCGATGCCAACGGACAGCCGCTCCAGTTCTGCAAGGAAAACCATTCCAACGGATGCATCGGCACGGCCGATGTCTTCTATCCCATGTCGCCGCAGTTCCTGCTGTTCGGTTCGACGCTGGCCAAGTCCTTCCTCGTGCCGTACCTCAACTACGCATCGAGCGACCGATGGAAGTTCCCCTTCGCGCCCCATGATCTGGGGACTTATCCGCACGCCAACGGCCAGGTGTACGGCGGTGGCGAACACTCCGAGGAAAACCAGATGCCGGTCGAGGAGTGCGGGAATGCCCTGATCCTGATGGCCGCGGTGGCGCAGATTGACCGGGACGCCCGCTTCGCCGCGCCCTATTGGGCCAGGCTGGAGCAATGGGCGCAGTATCTGCGGGACAAGGGATACGACCCTGAAAACCAGCTTTGCACCGACGATTTCGCCGGGCACCTGGCACACAATGTCAACCTCAGTGCCAAGGCCATCGTCGCGCTCGGCGCCTTCGGCAAGCTGTGCGCCCTCCGGGGTGACGCAGCGAAAGCCGAGGAGTATCTCAACGTTGCCCGGAGCTTCGCGCGCCGTTGGGTGGAGGAGGCTGACGACGGTGACCACTACCGGCTGGCCTTTGACCGTCCGGGTACATGGAGCCAGAAATACAATCTGATCTGGGACCGGATCCTCGGACTGAACCTCTTCCCCGAGGAGGTCTTCGAGAAGGAAGTGGCGTTCTATCGCAAGGTGCAGAACCGTTACGGCCTGCCCCTCGACAGCCGCCGCGATTACACCAAGCTGGACTGGATCTTCTGGTCCGCCACTCTCACCCGCAGACGGGCCGACTTCATCGCTCTGACGCAGCCGGTGTGGGACTTTCTGAATGAAACACCCGATCGGGTGCCCATGACTGACTGGTACGACACCAAGACGGCCAGGCGCGTCGGGTTCACCGCCCGGCCGGTGGTGGGTGCGCTCTTTGCCGCGATGCTGTATGATCCGGCCCTCTGGGAGAAATGGGCCGGCCGCGATCAAACCCGCGCCACCAATTGGGCCCCGATGCCTGTGCCGCCCAGGATCGTGCCGGTTGTCCCGGCGGCCGACACCCAGCCGGCCGTCTGGCGTTACACCACCAGCCGGCCCGGGCCGGACTGGTTCCGGCCCGATTTCGACGACTCGCGGTGGAAGCAAGGTCGCGGCGGCTTCGGCACACCCGGCACGCCCGGCGCACACATTGGCACCCAATGGAACACGCCCCGCATCTGGTTGCGGCGTGAAATCGAGTTGCCTGCCGAGGGTCTGGACAATCTGCAACTGTGGATCCATCACGACGAGGACGCCGAGGTCTATCTCAACGGCGAGCTCATCGGGCGGTTCCGCGGCTATGTCACCAGTTACTTCAACCGCCCGCTCAACGAGCGGGCCCGCGCCGCGCTCCGGCCGGGGAAGAATCTGCTGGCCATCAGTTGCCGCCAGACCGGCGGCGGGCAGTACATTGATGCAGGTTTCGTCCGGCTCGAACCGGGCGAACCGACTTCACGCTGAGCCCTGCCCGGCCCGCATTTCTGCGGCGGACCCGGGCCGGGTTCCGAGTGCCGGGCGTGTGGTCGGGCTGGACGGGTCGGCCGTGTGCGCAGCGGACGGTCCCCTGCAGTCGGCTGCCTTCCTGTGGCCCGGGTGAAGATTAAAACTCGGCGTGACCGGGCGTGCGGGGGAACGGGATGACGTCACGAATGTTCCCCATGCCGGTCAGAAACATGAGCAACCGCTCGAAACCGACGCCGAACCCCGCGTGGGGGACGGTGCCGTACCGGCGCAGGTCCAGGTACCACTGGTAGTCTTCCTCCTTCAATCCGTGGAAGCGGAGGTTTTCGCGCAAGACCTCCAGGCGTTCCTCGCGTTGCGCCCCGCCGATCACCTCTCCCACCCCGGGCACCAGGACGTCCATGGCGCGCACCGTGACGCCGTCGTCGTTGAGGCGCATGTAGAACGGTTTGATCGCGCGGGGATAGTCGTAAACGATCACGGGCGCCCGGAAATATTCCTCGGTCAGGAAACGTTCGTGTTCGGACTGCAGGTTCTGCCCGGGTTCGGGCCGGAACTCAAAGGAGCGGCCCGACTTCTGGAGGATTTCCATCGCCTCGGCATACGGGATGCGCACAAACGGCCGCTCGGCCACGAACCGGAGTCGGGCCCGAACCTCTCTGTCCACGAAGCGCTCGAAAAGGTCCAGGTCGTCTCCGCCCTCCTCGAGCATGTGACGGGCCATGGCCTTCAGGAAAGCCTCGGCCAGGTCCATGTCGGCGGTGAGATCGAAAAAGGCGGCCTCGGGCTCGATCATCCAGAACTCCGCCGCATGACGCGAGGTGTTGGAATTCTCCGCCCGGAAGGTGGGGCCGAACGTGTACACCCGGCCCAGCGCACAGGCAAGCGCCTCGGCCTCCAACTGCCCGCTAACGGTGAGGTAGGTCGGCCGGCCGAAGAAATCGTCCTCGGGCCGCTCACCGGGGCGCCCTTTCAGGGTCGTGACGCGGAACAGTTCCCCCGCTCCTTCGCAGTCGCTGGCGGTGATGATCGGGGTGTGCACCCAGAGAAAGTCGCGTTGCTGAAAAAACTCGTGGACGGCTTGGGCCAGCCGGCTTCGGGTCCGGAACACCGCGCCGAACAGGTTGGAACGCGCCCGCAGATGCGCAATGGTGCGCAGAAACTCCAGAGAATGCCCCTTTTTCTGCAAGGGGTAGCTGGGGTCTGCCGGCCCGATGAGTTCCAGGCGCGTGGCCCGGAGTTCCCACCGTTGACCCGGCGCGGGCGATTCGACCAGGTCTCCCCACACCGAGACCGAGGCACCGGTGGTGCAGCGCGGCAGGGCGTCGGCGCCGGGGACCTGCGCGTCCACGACCACCTGCAGGTTTTTGAGGCACGAACCGTCGTTGACTTCGAGAAACGAAAAGCCCTTTGCATCCCGGCGCGTACGAATCCATCCCTGGACCCGCACGTCCGGGCACGGATGTTCCGATGCCAACAGTTCCCTTACCCGCTTTTGCATGGCTCAGTTCTCCGAAGGCCGTGATGGCCGGGACCGGAGCCTGCCGCCGTGCCAGGCGCTCGGCAAGGGCAAAGCGGCCCCGGCCGGGTGCCTCCCCGGCATTTGCCCGGCGGCTGGCCACGGACCTGGCGGGGTCGGCCCGCACGGCATCCGGCCGCAGGGGCGTGGTGGGCGGGGCATCCGCACCCCTGCCTCGAGCCGCCCGAACCGGATGAGACCAGGCTCGAAAGCCGGGCTTGGACAAGCCCGCCCGCCTTTCTACCTTGGGGATTCGATGAGCCAACGACGGAAGCGCAAACCGGCATCCGAGGAACAGGCTGCCCTGCCGTTGCCCGACCAGGGCGCCGGCGCCGCGAAGCCCGCCGCCCGGGCAGCCCCTGCGGCCACGCCCGAGGACAACGGCAACGGCGAATCTCATGTCCAGGCCGAGACGGTTGCCACCGTGTCCCGCCCGCCTTTTGACCCGCGCCGGCCTGTCACGCCGTTGCATCAGAGGGTGGACCGCAGCTTTCTGGAGTATGCCAGCTACGTGATCCGGGACCGCGCCCTGCCCAGCCTGGCCGACGGCCTCAAGCCGGTGCAGCGCCGCATCCTGTGGGCCATGCACCTCAGCGATGACGGCCGGTTTACCAAGGTCGCCAACGTCGTGGGTGACACCATGAAGTTCCACCCCCACGGCGATGCCTCCATTTACGAGGCTTTGGTGGTCCTGGCCAACAAGGGCTATCTGATCGAGGGCCAGGGCAACTTCGGCAACATCTTCACCGGCGACCCCCCGGCCGCGCCGCGCTACATCGAATGCCGTCTGACGGATCTGGCGCGGGAGGAACTGTTCAACGATGATCTCACCGAGCTGGTCCCGAGCTACGACGGCAGGAACCAGGAACCGGTGTCGCTGCCTTCCAAACTGCCGCTGTTGCTGATGCTGGGCACCGAGGGGATCGCGGTCGGACTCTCCGCCCGGATCCTGCCGCACAATTTTCCCGAGCTGCTCCGGGCCCAGATCGCCATTCTGAAAGGCGAACCGTTCAAGGTGCTGCCGGATTTCCCCACGGGCGGTTTGATGGACGCGCGCGACTACCAGGACGGCCGCGGCAGCGTGAAAGTCCGGGCCCGGATCAAGATCAAGGACCCGCACACGGTGGTGATCACCGAGATCCCGCCCGGCACCACCACCGAGTCGATCCTCGCCTCCATCGAGGATGCCGTCCGCAAGGGGAAGTTGAAGGTTCGTTCCGTCCACGACTACACGTCCGAGTCGGTGGCCATCGAGATCAAGGTCCCGCCGGGGGTGGAGCCGGAACAGCTCGTGGACGCCCTGTACGCCTTCACCGATTGCGAGGTCACCCTCAACAGTCGGATTGTCGTCATCAAGGACCATCGGCCGGTGGAGATGACCGTCAGCGAGGTCCTGCGGGAGAACACCGCCCAGCTGGTGGATCTGCTGCGGCGCGAGCTCGAACTGCGCCAGCGCCGCCTGCAGGACGAACTGCACTTCCGTACGCTGGAACGGATCTTCATCGAGGAGCGCATCTACAAGCGCATCGAACAATGCCGCACGGCTGATGCGGTGCGCCGCGCCGTCCGCGAGGGTTTCCAACCCTTCCACAAGGAACTGGCCCGGCCGCTCACCGACGAGGACATCGAAAAGCTCCTGCAGGTCCGCATCCGCCGCATCTCCCTGTTCGACATCGAACAGCACCGCCACGAGATGGAGAAACTGCGGGGTGAGCTCAAGGAGGTGCAAAAGAACCTCAAGAACCTCACCGCCCATGCCGTTGCCCATTTGGAACGCCTCTTGGAGCGCTACGGACCCCGGTTCCCCCGCCGCACCACCAAGTCCGCCCGGCACGAGGAGGTGGACGCACGGGCTGTTGCCTTCCGCGCGTTCAAGGTCAGCTACGACCGGGAAAGCGGCTACGTGGGTTACAAGGTCTCCGGCGACGAGTTCAAGCTGGAATGCACCCGCTACGACCGGCTCCTGCTGGTCTTCCGCGACGGCACCTACAAGATAATTGATCTGCCGGAGAAACTCTTCGTGGGGTCGGAAGTGGTGTGGTGCGGGCTTCCGGATCGCGACCGCGTGTTCACGTGTGTGTATGCCGATCGGAAGGCCAACTATCTGAAGCGCTTTACCTTTGGCGGCATGATTTTGAACAAGCTGTACTCGCTGCTTCCGGACAAGGGGCGCATTCTGTTCTTCAGCCCGGACACGCCGGAGCGGCTCTACATCCGGTACAAGCCCGCGCCGCACCAGAAGATTCACCAACAAACGTGCGATCCCTCGAAGGTGGAGGTGAAGTCCGCACGGGTGCGCGGCCGGCAGCTCTCCATCAAGGACATCGCCGCCGTGGGCGAGAAGCCCCCCCGCGGCTGGGACCCGAAGGCGACCACCACCGAGGTGGTGTTTGCCTGAGGCTCCGGATCATTCCGGCGCCGGCAGGCTGCGAAAAGCGTCGAGCAGGGCGCTCACGGACTCTTCGGGCACGGGATCCGCGCTGCGACGGAACAGCAACAGCACGGCACCGCTCTCGCGTCGTGCACAGTCCAGCGTCACGTGTTGGTACCGCCAGCGCAGCCGGAGTGGCCGCACCCGGTGGGCCTGCAACACCTCGTACGTGTCCAGCACGGTCCGGCCCGCATGGTCCAGCCAGGCGGCGGAAAAATCCCGTGCGTCCAGGTCGGAAACCACGCTGCGGTCGGCAAATCGAATGGCCCGCAGGACCACGCCCGGTTGCAGCGGCTGGCGCCGCAACCATTGGCCCCACGCGGCCGGATCCTCACGCAGTCGGGCCGGACCCGGCGTGCGCGCAGGGCGGGCCGGGGATTCCTCGCCGAAGGCCAGCGCCACGGCGAATCCGGGGCGCAAGACGATCAACCGCCGGCCCGACTCCTCGAAGACCTCCATGCGATCGAACTCGCCGAACTCGTCCGCCGGCGCCAAGCGCCGCGCCTTCTGCGTCACGAACTCCAGGATGTTGACCCATGCAGCCCGATCGGGGCAGTTCCATTCGTAAAGCAGCTCGCCGTGATCGTCGCAAATGACCAGGGCCGTCGCTTCCGGCAGCGTCGTGTCCGGAGGTGGGGCCTGGCCGGCCGGTGCCGCCGCGGATGCCCCGGAGGCGGCCGGTGCAGGCGGTGCTTCGATGGCCTGCGGGGACGGTTCCGGTTCGGGAAACGCTCCTGCGGGTGGCGCCGGAACCGCCAGGTCGGCCACCCGGTCCGGCCCGGTCGGTTCCTCCACCACGGCCGGTCCGGCCGCCTCCACGGGCGCACCCTCGCCTGCCGGGCTGGTTCCGGCCATCTCGGCCCGCAGCTCGTCCTGGACCCGTGCCGCTTCCATCAGCAGGAATTCCCAGGAGTTCTGAATCGTTCGCGCGGGCGGTTCCCGCAACGGATGGACGACGAATTGGCCGCCCGGCAACGCCAGAATGCGCTGGAACGCCGCTTCGCCGGTGTATTCACCCAACTCCGCGTGGACGATCTGGCCGTCCTCGACGAAGATGCGCCCGGTCAGGGAGCCGGCGGTGACTTCGAGCAACGAGGAACTGCGCCCCAGGCACTCCATCTGCAGGATCTCGGTCAATCCCACCCGGCGCAGCACACCACGGAAGCCCCGTTCGGGCGGGAATTCCATCAACTGGTGCAGCGCGGCGTGCACGCTGGCCCAACCGTCCGGAGTGGCCGGTTTTTCCAAAAAAAGTTCGGCTCCCTGGGCCAGGCAGGCGGCCCGGTAATTCTCCGTGGCGTAGCCGGTCAGCACGGCCTTCTGCAGGTGCGGATGGCTCCGGTTCAGCAAAGAGAGCACCTGCACGCCGTCAATGGCCTGCATCTCCACGTCCAGCACGACCAGATCCACCGGCCGTTGCTGAAGCATCTGAAACGCCTCACTGGCATTACGGGCGGTCAGGATCTCCCAGCTGCCCCGGCTCAGCTCGGTCATCAGCCCGGTCACGACCTCCAGGAACGCCGCGTCGTCGTCCACAAACAACACCCGTCGTCGGGCTGCACCAGGGGAACCTGTTGGGGGAGCGTCAGCCGGCATGGCAACGTTGGAGAGCTTCGTGTGCCCCGGCGGCCACGCTGGGGTGGGGATCGTTCAAACGGGCCTGCAGGGCCGGGATACTCCGGCGCAGCCCCAGTCGGCCCAGGGCACGTACCGCGGCCAGCCGCACCGCCGCGTCGAAATCCCCGGCCAACAGTTCCAGCGCCCGCGCAGCGGCCTCCCGCCGATGAACCGGCGACAGGGCCCCGCCCTGCCGCTCCAACTCGCCCGGGCTCAGACCGGTGATCTGGCGGATCAACCCAGCCGCAGCCAGCTGCACGCCCGGATCCCGGTGATGCAGCGCCGATTGAAGCGTGGGCAACAGGTTCTGTACCCGGGGAGAACGCTGCCAACCCGGGTCAATCCGGTGAAGCGCGCGTGCAGCCGCCTGTCGAACCCCGCTGTGTGGATCCATCAGGGTGAGGACCAGCTTCTCCACCACGCTTTCATCCCCCACGACGCCCAGGGTTTCGGCAGCCTGTTCCCGCACCTCCTGCTCGGAATCTTCCAAACGTGCCGCCACCGAGGGAAAGGCGCGGCGATCCCCCAGGCGCCCCAGCGCCTCCAGTGCCGCCGCCCGCACCTCCCACTGGGCATCTTCCAAGGCACGGATCAAGGGTTCCACCGCCGCGCCGTCGCGCAACTGTCCCAGCGCGGCCGCTGCCGCCGCGCGCACCTGTGGCATCGGGTCCTTCAACAGCCGGATCAGGGCCGGAACGGCCGGCGCATGCATGCGCAGACCCAACCCCTCCGCAGCCGCCGTGCGCACCGCCGCGTCGGGGTCCCGCAACGCCTCCATCAAAAGGGATCCCGCTCCCGCGTCTTCACACCGGATCAGTGAGCGAACCACCGACAGTCGCTCCGCGTACTCGCCTTCGCGGAGCCGGCGCGCCAACAGGGGCAGCGCCACCCCGCCCAGCTCCGCCGCACGCTCGTACTCGCCACGGGCCACCGACCAGGCCGCTTCTTCTTCCGGTCCTGCCGGGCGCCAACCGAGGGCTTCCAATGCCTGGGCCACGCGAAACTGCACGCGGCTGCTCCCCTGTCCCAGGGCCCGGGACAGTGCATGCACCGCGTTCGGCCCCCCCACCCGCCGCAGGGCCAGCACCGCCGTTTCCTGCACCTGCTCGTCCGCGTCCCGCAGCCCGGCCGCAAGCAACTGCACCGCCTCGTCCGAGCCTGCCTGTCCCAGCGCGCTCATGGCGGCGCGGCGCACCGCGGCGTCCGGATCCTGAGCGGCCCGGCGCAACAGCCGCATCGCCGCCGGATCGGCACGCCCCGCCAGCCGCTCGACGGCCCGCTGGCGCGTCGTGACCGAGCGGGAGCCCAGGCACCGTTCCAACCACCAGTCCTGCAACACAAGGTCATCCTGCGTCAGGAAGGCCGGCTTGTCCACCCGGAGAGCCTGTCCTACCCCGGGGTCAGGCCCTGCGCTGAACCGGACATGCCGCCACCATGCCGCGCCTGGGGGGCCTGCTCCGTCCAGCCCTTCCCCATGCGGATGGCGCATCGGGTGTTTTGCCTTGGCCCGGTGCACAGGGTCTCTCTTCAATGGGAGGGATGGCGCAAGAATACGTATTGCGACCGTTCGGTTCACCGGGGCGGTTGCGGATTGACTACGAGCGGGAGCTCAATCCGCAACAGCTCGAAGCGGTCACCTCGCCTCCCGGACCCGCCCTGGTGATCGCAGGGGCCGGCAGTGGCAAAACCCGGACACTGACCTACCGGGTGGCCTTCCTCCTTGAACAGGGCGTGCCGCCCGACCGCATTCTCCTGCTGACCTTCACCAACAAGGCCGCCCGGGAAATGTTGCAGCGGGTGGAATCCCTGCTGGGCGGCCTGCCCGGCGCCCTGTGGGGCGGCACCTTTCACGCCATCGGACACCGCATCCTGCGCCTGCATGCCGACCGGCTGGGGTACGAGCCCAACTTCGGCATCCTCGACCGCGAAGATGCCCGCCATCTGCTCAACACCTGCATCCGCGACACCCTCTCCGAGGACGAGCGCAAAAAATTCCCGCGCCCCGAGGTGCTGGCCGAGATCTACTCACTGGCGGCCAACCTGCGGTTGTCCATTCCGGATGTCCTCGACCGCCACTTCGACTATTTCCTGGGTCTGGCGGACCGGATCACGCAGGTGCACCGCGTCTACCAGGAACGGAAACGCGCCACCCGGGTGATGGATTTCGACGACCTGCTGGTGCGCTGGCTGGAGGTGCTCGAACAACAGGCCGACCTGCGCGACTACTGGCAGCGCAGGTTCCTGTTCATTCTGGTGGACGAGTACCAGGACACCAACGTCGTCCAGAGCGCCATCGTGGATCTGCTGGCCGCACGGCACAAAAACCTGATGGTGGTCGGCGATGACGCACAGAGCATCTACGGGTGGCGCGGCGCCGACGCGCGCAACATCCTCGAGTTTCCCAACCGTTACCCCGAGGCGCGGGTGTTCAAAATCGAAACCAATTACCGCAGCACGCCCGAGATTCTCGAGGTGGCCAACGCAGTCATCCTCGGCAACCGCCATCAGTTCCACAAGGAACTCACAGCGGTCCGGCCCTCGGGCCCGCGCCCGGCCGTGGTGGCCTGCATGGACGCCTCGCAGCAGGCGGCCTTTGTCGCCCAGCGGGTGGCCGAACTCCACGAAGCAGGCACCCCGCTGGATCGCATGGCCGTCCTCTACCGGGCTCACCATCATGCCCTGGAACTGCAGATGGAACTGACGCGGCGCGGCATTCCCTTCAGCATCACCAGCGGCGTACGGTTCCTGGAGCAGGCCCACATGAAAGACGTCACCGCGCACCTGCGTCTGGTGGTGAATCCGCTGGACAGCGTCGCCTTCCAGCGCGTGGTGCAGATGTTGCCGGGGGTTGGCGCCAAGGGGGCCGCCCGCTTGTGGGAAGCCTTTCGATCCCACCTGCACGCGGCCTCCTCGCGGGTGACTGCCGGCGGGGATGCGGCCGTGGAGGACGCCACCTCCGCGGCCCTCGCGGCCTGCAGAAAGGAAGTCGGCCGGAAAACCGTTCAGGCCTGGGACGGCCTCGTGGCGTTGATGAAGGAGCTCGAGCGCCCCGATCTGCGCCGCAAACCGGCCGAGATGATCCGCACCGTGCTGAAGGGCGGCTACGAGGAGTACCTCAAACTGCATTACCCGAATTACCGGTCCCGCCGGGAGGATCTCGAGCAACTGGCCCTCTACGCGGAGGGCTTTGATGACGTGCACGAGTTCCTCGCCCAAACGGCGCTTCTGACCAACGTGGAGGCCGAGGAAGACCAGCCCGGCGGCATGGAACCGAACCGGCTGCGGCTTTCGACGGTTCATCAGGCCAAGGGACTCGAGTTCGACGTGGTCTTCGTCATCATGCTGTGCGAGGGGATGTTCCCCTCGGCGCGATCCCTGGAAGACGAGGAGGGCGAGGAAGAGGAGCGACGCCTCTTTTACGTGGCCGTCACTCGCGCCCGCAACGAGTTGTACCTGACCTTCCCCCTGCTCCACCGGGCGCGTGCTGCACAGGCCGGCCCGCTGCAGGAACCGTCCCGGTTCCTGCGCGAAATCCCGCCGCAACTGGTGGAAACTTGGGAACTTCGCCCGCCCTTGTGGTGAAGGCGGACGACCCCTGCTGCGATTCCCTCTCCGGACGGCTGCTCGCCAGCCTCCCCGTCACAGGTCAGGCGCCCGGACGCTTGTCGGAGCCGGACGCCGATTCCTTCCGCCGCTCCAGGCACGCGTAGGCGTTGTGGTTGTGGATGCTCTCCTGGTTTTCGGCCTCCACTCGGTACCACGTGATGTCCGGATGCTCGTTCAGGCGCACCGCCACGTTCCGAACCAGATCCTCCACGAACACCGGATTGTCATACGCCTTCTCGGTGACGTATTTCTCGTCCCGCCGCTTCAACAACGCGTACAGGTCCGAGCTGGCCGAGCCTTCGATGATGGCGATCAGGTCCTCGATCCACACCGGCTTGGTGAACCGCACTGCCACGGTCACTGTTCCCCGCTGATTGTGTGCCCCGCGGCTGCTGATCGCCTTCGAACACGGACACAACGTCGTGACGTTGGCGCGGACCGTCAGCACGAAATCAATTTCCGGCCCGCACGCCGCCGCGTCGAATCGCGCCGTGTAATCCATCAAACTCGGCAGTCGCGACACCGGCGCGTGCTTCGTCATGAAGTAGGGAAACTCCATTTCGATGTGCGACGTGGCCGCGTGAAACTTTTTCTGCATCGCAAACAGGATCTCCGGGATGTTGTCCACGTGGACCACGTTCCCGTGGGCGTTCAGCACCTCCAGAAACCGGCTCATGTGCGTGCCCTTGAACTCCTTGGGCAGGTCCACGAACATCCCGATCGTGGCCACGGTATGCTGCCGCGCGTGCGCCTTGTCACGCACCTCGATGGGAAAGCGCAGCCCGCGCACGCCGACCTTGTCGATGCGCAACTCGCGGTGATCCCGCTCGTTCTGCTTGTCGCACAACTCGCCCGGTTCCTCCCCGGCCGCCCGCCCGGGACAGCCCCGGAGGAGTTGGGAATCCCGGTGACCCTTGGTTTTGACCGACATGGCCCTAAAGTAGATCGGCCCGTGTCTCCTGCCAAATCCCGCGGCGCGGCCGGCCATTCGCCCGCCGGATCGAGGCTGCGAGCCAAAGAAGAATTGCCGATGCCCGCCCGGGCCCGCTAGCATGCCCCCATGCTACGGGAAACGGGCAGCGCGAAGGGCGCGCTGGCAGACACCTCGTTCCAAGACCTTTGCCGCCGGGCGTATCGGTTCATGCTGTTGGCCCGCGTGGCGGAAGACAAGCTGGCCAGCCTCTACCGCGCGGGAAAAATCCATGGAGGCGTCTTCCTCGGACGTGGCCAGGAGGCGCTCAGCGTCGCCGGGGCCCTCGCCCTCCGCGAGGGCGACGTCTACGCGCCCCTGATCCGGGACGCCGCCGGGCGACTGGCCTTCGGCGAGCCGTTGGTGGACCTGTTCCGTACCTACCTCGGGTCCCGCCTCGGCCCCATGCGCGGCCGCGACGGCAACGTGCACCGCGGCTACCCGCGCCAGGGTTACCTGGCCATGATCAGTCACCTGGGTGCCATGATCTCGGTCGTCAACGGCGCCCTGTTCGCCAAGCGCTACCGTGGCCAGACCGGCATGGTCGGCCTGGCCTGCCTGGGCGAGGGCGGTACGTCCACGGGCGCGTTTCACGAGGCGGTCAACCAGGCCGCCGTCGAGCGCCTGCCCCTCGTCCTGGTCATCGCCAATAACCAGTACGCCTATTCCACACCCACCAGCCGCCAGTTCGCCTGCAAAGACCTGGCCGACCGGGCCATCGGCTACGGCATCGAGGCCCATCGGGTGGACGGCACCGATTTGATCGCCTGCCTCGAATGCCTGCAGGAGGCCGTCGGTCGCGCACGCGCCGGCGGCGGCCCCCAGATGGTTGTGGCCCAGTTGCTCCGCCTGGCCGGGCACGGCGAACACGACGACGCGACCTACATGGACCCGCGCCTGCGCGAGATGCCCTTCGGACGGGATTGCCTGCCCGTGGCGGAACAGCAACTCCTCGAGCGCGGCTATGCCACTGCGGAGGAACTGGCCCAATGGCGCAGGGAAGTCCAGGAAGAGGTGGATACCACCGTGGCCCGGGTCCAGCAGGAACCTGCACCGGATCCGCGCCTGGAAGACTGGCGCGCCCTGGCCACGGCGCACCTGGTGGAAGCCCCTCACGGTTGGGAATCCCTCCCCCTGCATCAGCGGGACGCGCTGCCGGCATGAGCATCACCTACCTCGAAGCCATCCGCGAGGCCCAGGCCAGGGCCCTGGCCGAGGACCCGCGTGTGTTCATCTACGGGCAGGACGTGGGCGTCTTCGGAGGGGCGTTCAAAGCCACCAAGGGCCTCGCACGCGAATTCCCCGGACGGGTGATTGACGCACCCATCAGCGAGGATGCCATCGTCGGATTCGCCGTCGGGGCCGCCATCGAAGGATTGCGCCCCATCGTGGAGATGCAGTTTGCCGACTTCTCCAGCGTCGCCTTCAACCAGATCGTCAACCAGGCCGCCACCCTCTTCTGGCGCACCGGTGTCCCCTGCCCCATCGTCATCCGCCTGCCCAGCGGCGGCACCTCCGGCAGCGGCCCCTTTCACAGTCAGACCTTGGAGGCCGTCTACGCACACTTTCCCGGTCTGATCGTCGTCACACCCGCCACCGTGGAGGACGCCTACAGTCTCCTGCTCGAATCCGTGGCCGTGGACGACCCGGTCATCTTCTGCGAGCACAAGTTCCTTTACTACCATCTCAAGGCGGAACGGTTGCCCACCGAGGCATTGCCTCTCGGCAAGGCCCGCATTGCGCGCGAGGGACGCGACCTGACCGTCGTCGCCTACAGTGCCATGGTCCATGAAGCCCTGGCCGCTGCCGAGGAACTCCGCGAGGAAGGCTGGGAACTGGAGGTGGTGGACCTCCGCACCGTCAAACCGCTGGACACCGACACGGTCATGGCCTCGGTGGCCCGCACCGGCCGCCTCCTTTGCGTGGGCGAGGCCTGGCCCTGGGGCGGCGTGACGGCCGAGGTCATCGCCCGCGTGGCCAGTGAGGGACTTTCCCTACTGGACGCCCCTCCCCAGAGGCTCAATGCCAAGGACACCCCGATTCCGTATCACCCGAACCTGTGGACCGCGCACCGGCCCACCGCCCGTTCCATCGCCACCGCGGCACGTCAACTCCTGCAACTGTAGCCTGAGCACCATGCCGGAAATCCCGATCATCATGCCCCAGTTGGGCGAGTCCATCGCCGAGGCCATGATCGTCAACTTCCTGGTCCGCGAAGGCGAGCGCGTGGAGGCGGATCAGGACATCATCGAGGTCGAAACCAACAAGGCCGCCATGAACGTCACCGCGCCCTGCGGCGGCCGGATTCAGCGCTATCTCGTCAAACCGGGCGAAAGCTATCCCGTGGGCGCGGTCCTGGGCTACATAGAGGCCACCGCCGAGGACGCCGCCCGGGCGGGATTGCATCCGGCCGGGCCGCAGCCGACGGGCCAACCCGCACCAGCCCAGGAGGCCCCCGGGCCGGTGCTTTCCCAGCCCGCCACGCCCACCGCCACCGACCGCGTCCAGCCCACCGTGCGGGGCCTGCCCGTGCCGGCCAACGCCACCGGCGCCAGCTACATGTCCCCGCGCATGAAGGCGCGCATGGCCGAGCTCGGCCTGCACGCAGCCGACCTGGCCGGCGTGGCCGGCAGCGGCGCAGGCGGCCGCGTCACCATCCAGGACTTCGAGCGGTTCCTCGCCAGCCTGGAACAACACCGCATGACCCAGGCCTCGCCCATGCGCGTCAGCGTGGCCGACGCCATGCGCCGGAGCTGGACACGGCCCCTGGCCACTGTCGGGCTGCCGTTCCGACTGGATCCCATCCTGGCCCACCGCAAACGCAGCGGCATCAAGGCCAGTCCCACCCTCTACGCCATCCGTGCGCTGGCCCTCGCACTGGCCGAAAACAGCGCCCCGGCCGGCCGGCTGGTCGGCAACCGCATCGTCCATCCGAAATCCATCGACATTGGCTGGGCCGTCGAGGTCGAGGACGGCGTGCTGGTGCCCGTGCTGCGTAACGTGGATCAACGCCCGCTTCAGGAGCTGCTGCCCCAGTACGAACATCTGCTGGAGTTGGCCCGACAGCGCCGCCTGCCTGCCGAAGCCTCCGGCGGCGGCATCGCCACCGTCACCAACTTCGGCACCTTCGGCCTCACCTGGGCCACACCCATCCCGCTGCCGGAACAAACCCTGGTCCTCGGTGTGGGCGCCGGCCGGCGCGTCCCCCATTGGAGCCACAGCAAACAACAGTTCGTACCCGTTTGGGAGGCCAACCTCACCCTCAGCTTCGACCACCGCGTCCTCGACGGCGGGGCAGCGGGACGCCTCCTCACCCGCGTGGCCGAGTTCCTTGCCCAACCGGACCGGCTGTAACCCCCTTTCCGATGCTGGAGCGACTGCGTTCCCAAGCCGATGGGCCGGGCAGCCCTGCCCTCGCTCAGAGCCGACGCTGGATGCTTTCCAGGATCTGGCGCGAAGCCGCCTCGTCGCCCCACGTGCCCACACGAATCCGAATCTCCGTGGTTGTCCCCGTGACCTTTCGCAGTCGAACGGTTACCTTCCGATCCCCAGCCGCCCGCGCGATGATCCGACCGGACAAACCGTCCTTTTCCTGAGCCGTCACGGGCATTTCCAAATCCCGCAATGCCCGTTGCGCGGCCGTCCAGGCCCGCTCGAACGGGGCGTCCTCCGTGCTTCGCAGCTCCCCCCGTACGTACGCGACGGTCCCGGCACCCGCGGCCGCCGCCCCGCCCACCAACAACGCCACGCAACCGCTCGACAACATCGAGATCATCAACAACAGGCCCCAGACCGGACCAGCCAGCCGCCTTGGATCACGCACGCGATTCATGCCCGACAACGAAAGGCCCGGCCGGAACGCTTGTCAATGACGGGATCGCACCCGCGGCTGCGCAAGCTCCTGCCGCTCCGCCGTCGATCGAATCACCTGTCGAACCAACCTCCGATCGCCTCAGGCACCCCCGGCTCTCCCCAAGGACAGCCCGATCTCTTCAGGACCCTGCCGTTCGCATGCCACGCGCGTTCGAGTGCGGCTTTGCCCGGCCGGTTCGCCCATCCGCACCTGCGCGACACGGGCACTTCGGGCTACCCGGCGAAATGGAACGTGAAAAAACTGAAGGTGGCCCACGCCTGCAGGCCGGCCAGAAAGATCACATAGTACCAGTACATCCACCTGGGCCCGATGCGTCGCAGCCAGAATGCCCAGACCAGAAACACCGGAAACAGCACGACCGCATATCGCCGGTACGAACAAAACCACGTCGTCAACGCCGGTACCAGGCCCGCCCCCAAGACGTAACTGAACCAAGGCCTGTCCAACCGCCACAACCAAGGCAGGCTCAGCACCGCCGCCACGAAGAAGAGCCGATCCAACAAGCCCTCTGAATAACCGTCCAGATCCTGGACCGAGGTCAACGCCTGCCAAAAGCCGGTCAGTTTGAAGATGTGACCGATGGACGGTTCATTGGGCAACACCTTCTGAATATCGAAACCCTCCAGCGCGTTGCCCGTCCACAGGTACATCAGCACGAAATAGAATGCATACCCCGCCAACAGGGCACCCAAAAGCCCCCACGCCAACCAGCCATTCAAGCCCTTCGAGGACCTCTTGATCCCCTGCGCCAACGCGGCAGCCGGCTCCACACCAACGCAGGGTTCCGGTCTCGTCACACGCGGAGCCGGATCCCCGGCAGCTGGCCCCCTGGTGAGCCCCTCACTTGCGGTTCCTGCCCTCGGTTGTTCGATCCGCCGACTCTGCCGGAGCATCGCGAGCCGGTTGCCGCGGTTGGCGACGGCCCGGCGGATCCGCGGCACAGCCGGCCAGCCCCGCTCCCACAGGACCCAGACCAACGGCAAGAGCACCAGAATCCCAATCGGACGTGCCAGCGGCAGCAAAAACGCAGAGAAGGCCACCCAACGCCAGCGGTCCGTCTCGCATCCCCAGAAAAAGAGCATGATCAGGGCAAAAAACAGGGGTTCGGAATAAGGAACCGAAAAGAACAGTGCACCTGGATAAAACAACAGCAGCAACCACGCGTCCCGGGCCACGGCCGGTCCGAACCGGCGTCTCCACAGTTCGTACACCGAAAACAGGCCCGCGGCGGAGAGGGCATTTGCCAAGATCCATGCCGCCCAGACCGGACCGTCTCCCGGCAATGCCAGGAAAGGCCGGAGCACGATGGGCCAGAGCGGATAGAACGCGCAGCTCAAGTCCCCGCTTTCATACCCCACACGGGCCAACTTCAGGTAATGGGCTGCATCCCACGCCGCCACCCGGGTTGCCAGCGTCGGTTCGTCACCCGACATCCATCGTGCATGGGCGCCCGCGAACGTCTCCTGTTGAAGAGGAGCCAGACACCCAATCGCCGCCCATATCAAGAACCAGAGCTTGGCCGCCACGAGCAACCACCATGCTCCAGCACCGGATTCACGAACACCTGGCATTGGCTGCCATCCTGATTCATCGGCTGGTTCGTGCCATTCGGGCCGGCTCCTGGGCAGCCCGGATTGCCAACCTGTTCCTGGCCGCTACCGGCACTGCCAGTGCTCGTGGCCCCATGCCGCCGGCTTTTCATTGGGCTCGGGAGTCTCACACTGGCAGTATGTATTGAGAGAACCGTCCATGCTCCACTGACATTCTTTCACATAGATCCGCACTTCCACTCCTTTCGAACTGTAATTGGTATAGACGCAGCGGTCCGCACGATTACCAGTAGCCACACACATCCACCATGTGGATGAATTTCGTCTGGCCACGTAGCATTCCGTATCATTTTCGCATTCGGCGCGTGGCGCATGGTTGGAGGGACAACCCCACGAGTCATACGCGGCGTTCTGGCACCTGAAACCTCCGAGGTCCACAAGACCCGCAGACCACAGTGCTCCGAGCGTGCAGATCAAGACACTGTATAGGATGGCTCACCTTGTCGTTTTCATGTTCTTCCTCCCTGCTTCATCGTTGCTGTTCTGTGCGTGCATTTTCGAATCAACCAGAGTGTCCCGGCTACAGCCGGTGGAGCTGCCAACAACCCCCAGAACCCGATGTTTCCCAAACGCTGCACCAGTGCAGGATCCCACGGGGCGGCGGCAGCCTGTTGCTCGAAAAGCCGATGCAACTGTGGATCGCTGACCGGCGGAATCCGGCCCTCCTCGGAGAAGTAGCTGATGTAATCCACAAGCTTTCTGGGATGACGGAAACGATGATCATCCACCTGCACCCTGCCCACCTCCTTCACGGGCCATTGCGGCGCCGCGCAATATGTCAGCAATGTCACGCGGCCTTGATCCAGTCCCCTGAGTTCGGCTGCCCCGCCGGCGACCCTCCGATAAAACCCCATTTCAAACTCCAGGGGAATGTGGATGCCGTCCAGGTTGGTTGCGGCAACCACGTAATAGTGCGCGGCGAGGAACCCGTCTTCGAGTCGGAACTCCCGCAGCAAAACCGAAGTGAGGTGCTTCCGAGACCAGGAGCTGCGGATACGCACCGGCCGGTTCGCCGAGACACGAAGGCGGGCACTCGACTTGTAAAACCGGACAGATTCGGGGAGCCCCACACGATCTTCGAACCGATGAACCTCGGTCCGGTAGGCGAACGCGTCCGGGTCCGCCAATGCATCCGCGCTCAAGGGGATTCCACTCCCCCAGTCCAGGGGATGGAAAGGCGAACAAAAGGCCATCCAGAGCAGTGTCACTCCGCTGTGATCCAGCGGGACCGTTCCCGGAATGACTCGCACGTGGTACTGGGGAACCTCCTCGCCAGGTGCCGGGCCGGGCGGAGGAGCTCCATACCGCTGTCCATATACCGCCGCCAGTTCCGCTGGCAACGGGTAGAACTCCACCAATTCATACACATTGGTGCCATCGCAGTAATGGTACTGGACCGCGTTGGGAATGAACCGGCTCTCGATCAACCAAAAACGGCCTCCAAACACGACGCGAGCAGTCCATGAGCGCTTTCTGGCCCTGCCTTGAAGCGTGGACGAAGCGTCTTGCCGGGAGGTGGGGGCGCTGCGGTAGGAGCTGCTCCCGCCTTCCAGACGCACTTCGTAGTAGGCTTCTGCACTGCGGCCGTGCAGAGAGGCGCTACCGAGCATGGATGCAAGCATCACCATGCCCCGGATCGGGCTGGTACCGGCTCTTGTTCCGCCCGGCCCGGCGGGATGCCGGATATCCGCACGTCGTTGAGCCATGCGAGCGAGCCAACCCGCCACGGCCGTGGCCGTGAGAAAGACCAAAACGACCGTTGATCCATGGTCGGCTGCTTTCTGGATGGATGCGGACCAATAGCCGCCGCAGCCACAGGAGGCACCCGGAAGGGCCAGCGAGTAAAGCCAGCGATACCACCAGGCGAGACTGACGAACCAGCCGAGCAGGCCCGTCACCCATGACCTTCCTCTGCCTCTCCACAGCAGGCCGGCCAGTAACAACTCGACCGCAGCAGCCAACAACAGGAAAGCTGCGGCAGGAATAAACGGAAAGACGGGATTGGGGACCGTGAAGAGGTCAGGATGGGCTCTGAACTTCAACGCGATCGAAGCCACCTTGGTCACAGCCGTGGCCACCAACAGTCCCGCAGCCACTCTGTGCAGGAGAACCATATCCCCCTGCCCGCCCCAGGAGGTCTCCCGTGGCCGGAGCTGCATGCCGACGGTGGCCTTCTCATCGTACATGTTCGATTCCTCCATCGTCGGGCGGCCCGTGAAACTCCCTGAAGCGGTGACCCAGCACATGCGCTTCTCCATACACCGCACCTCTGCCAAGGCTGTTCAGGCACTCGACGTCTGTGTGACGGATTTTGCGCTGGGGAACCGTCGAACATGGATTTGCCCGCAGTTGCATCCAGCAAAGCGGCGGTGAATCAGCGAGCTCTTCGTTCGGATGGACCGACAGTCGGGACCGGGCAGTGACCACACGATGCCCAGTGGCGAGCCAGTCCGCGCACCCGAGCCGGATCCCGGCGGAATGATGCAAAGAATCAGGAGTCGGCGACAGGTCGGCAGGGGTTCTGAAAATGGCAAATCGCGCAGCCATGGAGTACGAGCCCAATCTTGGCTCTCTCTCTCTTGTCAACAGATTTTCTCTCGGCTCCCTAAAACGAATCCTGGGAACCGGTCGCAGACCTGTCACGATGCCCGTGTCGCCCAAGGGGCCGACCTGGTGGGGGCGGCGGCCGGGCGGGCTGCCACGCCGGGGTCACTCGCACCTGCACATACATAGCCTCCCGGAACATCATCGGCCTGCCACATGCACGGGATCGGCTTGGTTTCTGCGGAACGCTCGACCTCTGCCGGTTCTGCAGAAGACCCGATCAACGTGGATTCGGATCGGAAGGGTTTCCGATTGGATCCATTCAGCATGGCCGAGCGCTGAAATGTCCAGGGGTCAAGGTTCTCCGGCGGCCCGGGAGCCCGCGGTTGCGGATCGAGCATATGTTCCGCAGACTCGGCTTCCATGTGGGCGGCGTGCCTCACGACGATCCTCTGGGCCTGCTCGGCAGTGTTTGCCGTGCGCTCGGCCCGGCTGTTGGGCGGGACCGAGGCGAATTTCTGGCGTCTGACGGTTGCGCTTGTGTTGCTGGGCCTGTGGTCGGGTACGGCCGGGCGTGCATTCATAAACGACGGTTGGGCATGGTTCGTCTGGAGCGGGTTCGTGGGCATTGGTCTGGGCGACACGGCGATGTTCCAAGCCCTGCCCCGGTTGGGTTCTCGTCTTACGATCCTGTTGATCGCCTGTCTGACCCCGCCGATTGCCGCCCTGCTCGAATGGCTGTTTCTGGGCACGCGTCTCGGCCCGCTGTCCCTGGCGTTCGGCGGCTGCACTTTGTTGGGGGTGGGGCTGGCGCTTGCGCCGCGAAGGGGGCAGGAACCGCATCCGCACACGGTCGCGGGGATGCTCTGGGCCGTGGCATCTGCCTGGCTGGGTGGCGTGGGAGCGGTTTTGAACCGGGTGGCCTTCGCCGAGGCGGCAAGGCACGGGCCCGGTCCGGACGGTGGCACGGCTGCTTTCCTGCGAGTGTTGGGCGGGTACGGCGTGGTGTGGGCGGCCTGGCGAATGGCCGTGCGGGCCCGCCGCAGGATCGGAGGGGGCCGGGCACGAACAGAGTCGGCACGCCATGCCTCCCGGCGGCAAGCGGCGCCCTGGGTGCTGGGGAACGCGTTGTTCGGGCTGGTGCTGGGGGTGAGCTGCTACCAGTGGGCGTTGTCCCAGTTGCCGGCGGGGATCGTGCTGGCCATCACGAGCCTCACGCCACTGACCATCATTCCGTTGGCTTGGTGGATGGAAGGCGACCGCCCCACGGCCCGTTCGCTTGTCGGCGCGGTCATTGCCGTCGGCGGTGTGGTGGGACTGGTGCTGACGTGGTGAGGGAATGGCCCTGCCCTGTCCGGCAGGCGACCTCCCCCATGGGAAGGTCTCCTGCCAGGGCCGGTGGGGGGCTGCCCGGTCAGCACCCGGTGATCTCCTCGGACCCGCCGGTTGGCGGCGGCAGGTTGCGTCGTGCCAGGGCCTTTTCGAGGACGGCAGCCGCGTAACGGGCTGCGCACGGCTCGACGCTCCGGCGCGGCCCTGCAACGTTGAGCACGCGAATCCGGTATTGACGCAGGAACCTTTCCAGTTGCGCTGCTGCCTCGGCAACCGGATGGAGCTCCTCCGCCAGGTGAAGCCACGGTTTGCTCCAGCGCTCTGCCATGGTGCGCGTGTACGCGGAGCCGCCGGTGAGGTGGGCCGACACGCTGAAGATGACGGTGCCGTCGGAATCTCGAACGTTCCATTCTGTTCGTTGTTCGGGCTCGGCGGCCGGCGTTTCGCGCAGGTGGTAGCGCTCCGGGATCACACCATCTTCAGCCCAACGCCCGCGCGGGCACCAGCCTCCGTGAGGGATGCCCAGCTCGATCGCGACATCGAGGGCCGCGCGGTCCACTCCCGTCTGCCCGCCGGAGACGATCTTTTCCAATTCCCATCCCTGCCTCACCTTGTCCATGGTCCCTTTTGAAGTCCGGCGCCGGTGAACCCCGACAACTTGTCCCCGGTGGCCGGTGGGGGCTCCTCCTCAAGGGTGACAGGCGGAGTGCCCACCGTCCGGAAGACTGACGGGTGCCGGCGGCTTGTGCAAATTTTTCAATGCTCGGTGCAACGTTGAAGGGTATCGCCGCGATGTGGAATGTTTTACGGTGACAACAACGAATCCAGCCCGGTCCTCCGCCGGTTCGGGTCGGCGGGTTTGCCGGGCCCAGGTTGCACCCCTATGAAGCAGCATATACAGCGGAAAGTGAAGCCCGGGCGTGCCATCGCCTTCACCTTGATCGAGCTTCTGGTCGTCATTGCCATTATCGCCATCCTGGCGGGCATGCTGTTACCCGCGCTGTCGGAGGCCAAGGAAAAGGCGGTCCGCGCACGGTGCATGAGCAACATCCGGCAGTTCGGCATGGCGGTGATGATGTACGCCAATGAAAACTGCGACTACATCCCGGCGCACCTTCGCAACGGATTCTGGCTGTGGGACGTTCCCTGGGACACCGCCAACGCCATTACAAACTACGGGGCCACACGGTCGGTCTTCTACTGCCCCAGTGTGCGGGCCTCGGTCAAAGAATTTGACGTGGAGGTGAACTGGTGGGAGATCAGCCCCGGCAATCGCCGGATCATCGGCTACGGCTGGTTGGGGGCCCGCTTGGATTCCAGTGGCCGGCCCGATCCGCAGATGGCCAGCCGCATGTACCCCGGCAAAGAATTCCACCTCCGAACCACCGGCAACACGAACCCGGCCCTGGCCGAACTGATCGTGGACGCCCTGTTGTCGCGCGGGCCGAACGATTTCGTGGGCGTGCCCTCCGGCCTCACGAGCGACGGCCGCCACAAGAATCCCCATCGCAAGGGCAACTTCCCCGGTGGCGGCACCGCGTTCTTCCTGGACGGGCATGCCGCCTGGCGGCCGTTCAAACTGATCAAGGAACGTTACAATCCCCAGGACCGCGACGTGCGCTGGTGGTTCTGAGGTCTGGCGGCCCCCGGTTCCATTTGGAACCGCGGTTCGTTCCCTGGACACCGGCTTGACCGGCCGCCGCGGGGCGCGTTTCATCTGTTCGTGAGGCGCTCACCGATTTGGCCTGCGTGGAGGCCGGGCGCAGCGGCGCTCTTGTGTGCGGCATCTTCTCTCCTGGCAGCCTCATGCGACATCGTCATCTGCGACCGTACCTGGGCTGGCGTCATGGCTGCCGTCCAGGCAACGCGAACGGGATGGACCGTCGCCCTGGTGGGGCCGGACCGGCACCTTGGCGGGATGTCCAGCGGGGGCCCTGGCTGGACCGACACCGGCACCAAGGCGGTGATCGGTGGCCTGGCCAGGGAGTTTTACCACCGCATCTGGCTGCATTACCAACAGCCCCAAGCCTGGCGATGGCAACGGCGGGATGAATACGGCAACCGTGGTCAGGGCACGCGGGCCATGGACGGTGACCGCCGCACCATGTGCGGTGTTCGAACCCCACGTGGCGGAAGCGGTCTTCGAGGACCTGACCCGGGAACACCAGAGCCCGGTCTTTCGCAACGAGTGGCTCGACCGCCGGCACGGGGTTCCCAAGGAAGGCAACCGCATCGTTCGCATCCGCATGCTCAGCGGCCGGACCTTCGAGGCACGCATCTTCCTGGATGCGACCTACGAGGGCGATCTGATGGCCGCCGCCGGCGTGGATTACGCAGTGGGGCGTGAAGGACGGGACGTGTATGGCGAGATCTGGGCCGGCGTGCAGACCGGCCTGTTCCATCACCGGCACCATTTCAAATTTCTTCGGCGGCCGATCAGCGCCTATCGGGTGCCGGGCGATCCGGACAGCGGTTTGCTGCCGCAGGTCAGCTGCGAGCCACGGGTTCGAAAGGCTCCGGTGACCGGCGTGTGCAGGCTTACTGTTACCGCCTGTGTGTGACGGATGCCCCTGAAAACCGGGTTCCCTTCCTGCGACCCGCGTACTATGACCCGGACGAGTTCCTTCTGCTTGTTCGGATCTTTGCCGCCGGTTGGCGGGAAACCTTCCGAACGTTCGATCCCCTGCCCAATCGCAACACGGACGTGAACAATCACGGGCCGATGAGCACCGACCACGTCGGCGCCATCTACGAGTATCCGGAGGCTTCCTACACCGCCGGGGAGCCATCATTCGCGAACACGAACGTTACCAGAAGAGCCTGTTCTACTTCCTGACGCACGATCCGCGTGTGCCGGAGGAGGTCCGAACCGAAATGCAGCGCCGGGGCCCGGCCCGTGACGAATTCACCGACAACGGTCACTGGCCCCATCAGCCTTACATACGCGAGGCACGGCGGATGCGCGGCCCTTTCGTGCTGACCGAACACCACCTGACCGGTCGGGCAACGACGCCGCTTCCGGTGGGCATGGGGTCCTACTCCATTGATTCGCACAACGTGCAGCGCCATGTCACATCGGAAGGCTGGGTGCAAAACGAAGGAGACCTCGGCGTGCCCCTGCCCGCGCCCTACCCCATTGATTACGGCGTGCTGCTGCCGCCCCGGGATCAGGCGGCCAATCTCCTGGTGCCCGTTTGCGTGAGCGCGTCTCATGTGGCGTACGGCTCTGTCCGCATGGAACCGGTGTTCATGATCCTGGGCCAGTCGGCCGCCACCGCCGCCGCGTTGGCTGTGGAGGCCGGCTGCGCCGTGCAGGACCTGCCCTACGAGAGCCTGCGCAGGCGGTTGCTCGCCGACGGACAAGTTTTGGAACCGGCGCCTGCGCGTCCGTGAGCCTTTTCAAGGCGGATTTCCCGCCCGGACCGCGAAGGGCAGGACCCTCCGACGGACAATGGCGGTCGCCCCGCCCTGGGCGGCGTGCCCCGGTCACCGGCTTTTCCTGATCCGCCCGCGGGATGGTTTCCGTTTGGATTTTCAAGCTTGCCATCGGCCCACTGTGTGCGGAGATTGCGCGCTTAATTATGGGAGCACAGGTGAGCGAACCGGCATGGTGGATCCAAGCCTACGCCTGGCTGGACACCTACAAACGCCAGGTGGTTTACGGGCTGGTGGGTCTGGCGCTGGCGGGCCTGGTGTTGTCCTACTACATCTACTGGCGGGGACAACGCGAGGAAGATGCGGCCCGCGCGCTTTCGGAGGCGGCGGCCGCCCTGGTGACGGGGCAGGCAGACACCATGCGTTCGGCGGCCTACCTGGAGGTGGCCGAGCGGTATGCCGGCACACGCGCCTCCGGTTATGCGCTTTTGTTGGGCGCATCAGCCCTGCTGCAGGAAGGTGACGCCGCGGCGGCCCAAAGCCGGTTCGAACAGTTTCTCCGTGATCATCGCCGGAGTCCGCTGCTGCCTCAGGCGGTGTTCGGTCTGGCCACGGCCCTGGAGCTCCAAGGGAGGACCAACGAGGCCATGGAACGGTATGAATCCCTGGCTGAACGGCAGTTGGAAACCGATCCCACGATCTTCCTGGCCCGCCTGCGGCTGGGCCGGTTGTGCGAAGCGCGCGGGGAATGGGAACGCGCGCGACGTTATTATGAGAGCGTGGCTCGGGCGATTCCCATGACCTCCATCGGCGGCGAGGCCCGGCTGGCGCTCCAGAGCCTGCTGGAGGCACATCCGGAGCTGGCGAATGCGGAGTCCTCCGCCGGCGAAACGGCCGGGACGACAAACGCCGCCGTGTTGTTGCCCGCCGTGCCCCGGCCGGCCACCAACGGCGCGACGCCCTGAGCCGGGGCAACCGGTCGGAAGTGGTCCTGGCGCCATGAAACTCGCGATCATCGGGACCGGTTACGTGGGCCTGACCACCGGCGCCTGTTTTGCCGAGGTGGGTCACGACGTGACCTGCGTGGACAACGACGAGGCCAAGGTGCGGCTGCTGCAGTCCGGCGGCATGCCCATCTACGAGCCGGGCCTCGAGGAACTGGTCCACAAAAACGTCGCGGCGGGCCGACTGCGGTTTACGACCAGCATTGCCGAGGGTGTGGAACGGGCGTTGGTTGTGTTCATCGCCGTTCCGACACCGCCCTTGCCCGACGGTTCGGTGGACCTGAGCTTCATCGAGAAGGTCGCCCGGGAAATCGCCGGTTGCATGACCAGCTACCGGGTGGTGGTGGACAAGAGCACTGTCCCGGTGCGCACCGGCGAAAAGGTGGCCGAGACCATCCGGCGGTACTGCCGGGCTCGCGTGGATTTCGACGTGGTCAGCAACCCGGAATTCCTGCGCGAGGGCTACGCGGTGGAGGATCTGATGCACCCGGACCGGATCGTCATCGGGGTCCAGTCCCCCCGGCCGGTCCCCGTCATGCGGGAGATCTACCAGCCGTTCGACGCCCCGATCATCGTGACGGACCTGAACTCGGCGGAACTGATCAAGCATGCATCGAACTCGTTCCTGGCGCTGAAGATTTCCTACATCAACGCCATCTCGGTGTTGTGCGAGGCCACGAGGGCCAACGTGCAGGAGGTGGCCCTGGGGATGGGGATGGATCATCGGATCGGACGCGAGTTCCTCCAGGCCGGCATCGGGTTTGGCGGCAGTTGTTTTCCCAAGGACCTCAGCGCGTTCATCAAGATTGCCGAGCAGCTCGGCTACGATTTCCGCCTGCTCAAGGAGGTCCAGCGCATCAACGCCGAGCAGATGGACCGGTTCATCAAAAAGATCGCCGACACCCTCTGGGTGTTGAAGGACAAGACCATCGGCGTGCTGGGACTGGCTTTCAAACAGAACACCGATGACGTGCGCATGTCACCTGCCATCGAGCTCTGCCGGCGCCTGCTCCGGGAGGGTGCACGGCTGCGGGTGCACGATCCCAAGGCCATGACCAAGGCGCGGGCCGTCCTGCCCGAGGCCATCTACGTGGATGACATGAACGAGGTGGCCGAAGGTTGCGACGCCTTGGTGATCGCCACCGAATGGGAAGTCTTCAAGAAACTGGACCTCGAACGGGCCCGACGGGTCATGACGCATCCCATCATGTTCGACGGACGCAACCTCTTCGACCCGCGCGAAATGGAACGGCTCGGTTGGATCTACAAGAGCGTCGGGCGTTGAGAACGCTTTCGGCCCGTTGCTGGGCCGCTTTTCGCGCATGGAATCCCCTCCACCCCGGCGGGTTGAAGTCGCGGCGGCACTGATCTTTCACCAGGGACGCCTCCTCATCACGCGGCGTCCGCCCGGTTCGCACCTGGCCGGGCTGTGGGAATTTCCGGGCGGCAAACGGGAGCCGGGCGAGTCCTTCGAGGCCTGTCTCGTGCGGGAGCTCGAGGAGGAACTCGGCATCCGTGTGGGCGTGATGCGGCTGTGGTCAACGGTCGAACATTCGTATCCGGACGTCCATGTGACGATCCGGTTCTATCTGTGCCGTTGGACGGCGGGCGAGCCCCGGCCCCTGGGCTGTGCCGCGTTCAAATGGGTGGATCGGCGGAGGCTCCGGCGGCACCAGTTTCCCCCGGCTGACGCGCGACTTCTGGAGCAGTTGGTCCGGTCTGCCGATCTGTGGGAGGGGGGCGGGCCGGCGTGAGCCGGCTCCGCAAGGTCACCCCCTTACTCCTGGCCCTCCGCGCGAGTCAGAATGACGTCCTCCGGTCGAACATCCAAACATTCGTCCTGGTCCTCCCAGATGACGGCCGGGTAGAAATCGAGGAGTCGCGGCGCCAGTTCGGTCCCCGCCCGCGCGAGCAGGCGCTCGGCCTCTTCGGCGGCCTGGTCCAGGGCGCGGTCGTAGTTGCCCACGGCCTTGCGCTGGCGGTCGTCCCAGTGTGCCACGGCGTGAACCGGCGCGTACTGCGCAGCCCAGAGGTCCAGGTCGGGCCGAATGTCCTCCGGCAACTCCTCGAACGGTACCATCGTGTCGTTGCAATGCTGGCAAAGCAGGCCGGCATCCCGGACGTCGCGGGTCAACAACGGCAGCATGGGCGCCCGGCAGCAGGGCGATTCCAGGTAAGCGGCCGGGGCCGTGGCGAGCCGTTTCAGCCACACGCCCCGGCGATGGGCTTCCTGTGCCGCCAGCCGGTAGGCAGCCACCAGTGGGTGCGACATGCGCCAGGCCCGTCCCTGCAGTTGACCCAGCGTCTGGGCCAACCAACGTGCTAGCGTCAGATCGTCGAAATCACGAAACACCTCGCCGTACTCCTCCCACAAAAGGTCCAGAGGTGAACGTTCGCTGCTCTCGTTTGCCATCGTGCATAGGTTGCGGCCGCGGCCCGGGGTTGTCGAGCCGACAGGGATGGCCTGCCGAAAAGGTTCGACCGCCCTCTCTCCCCGGTCGCACCGCGGAATGGCCGGATCCCGGGGACGGACGTGAACCGCATGCGCGCCGCTGTCCGGGTGCGTCTGCCCGTGGGCGGGCGGGAATGGAACTGCGGGCTTTTCCATTTGCTGCTTTTGCGGTTCAGTAAGGCCCGAAATGAATGGGAAAACTGCCTTGTTGTTCGCCGGCCAGGGCGCGCAGTACGTGGGCATGGGACGCGACCTGGCGGAGTCGGACCCCGGGGCACGGGAGTGGTTTGAACGGGCCAACCGGGTGCTCGGGTACGACCTGGCCACCGTCTGCTTTGAAGGGCCTGATGACGTGCTGACCCGGACCGAACACGCGCAGCCGGGCATTTTTCTCGTGGGTTGGATCGCGTGGCAGCTCCTCCGGGCGCGGTGCCCCCGGTTCCAGTTCGAAGCCACGGCCGGGCTGTCGCTGGGCGAATTCACCGCCCTGGCCGCGGCGGGCGCGCTGAGCTTCGAGGATGGTCTACGCCTCGTTCGCATCCGCGGGCAACTGATGCAGGCGGCGTGCGAGAGGGCCGACGGCGCCATGGCCGCCATCATCGGCCTGGACGAAGCCGCCACGCGCGCCGTTTGTGAAGAAGCCGGTGTGGCGATGGCCAATCTCAATTGCCCGGGCCAGATCGTGATCTCCGGCGCGCGAGGCGCGCTGGAAAAGGCCGTGGAGTTGGCCAAAGGCCGGGGGGCCAAGCGGGCGGTGCTTCTCAACGTGGCAGGCGCCTACCACTCCCCCCTCATGGCCCCGGCACAGCCGGGCCTGCGCCAAGCGCTTGCCTCGGTCGAGGTTCACCCGCCCCGGGTGCCGGTGATTTCCAACGTTACGGCCCGGCCGCATGAGGACCCGGAGAGCATCCGCAGCCGGTTGGTCGAACAGGTGACGGCTCCGGTCCTTTGGGAAGCCAGCATGCGCCATCTGCTGGCCCAGGGGTTCACGCGCTTTGTCGAACTCGGGCCGGGAACCGTCCTGAGCGGTTTCCTCAGGCGGATTCAAAAAGACGTGGAAGTCTACAACGTGGCAGACACTGCCTCCTTGCAAGCCACTGCCAATGCGCTTGCCTGACAGAACGCACCTGCCAGACGACCCGTGGGAAGGGCGCGTTCGGTGGGCCTGCAGGAGTGGTGATCCCGCTGTCGCACCCCGTCGGCGGTCGCGCTTTCCCTGACCCCGCTGCCCATGGCAGGGCGCGTGCTCGCCTCCGAGGAGCCCCTGCGCCTTTTGGATCCAAGTTGTTCCTAAAGTTTCCCTCCAGGCCGGCCGATAACCGGGCTGACAGTCGTGGAAGTTCGGCCAGGTCCGGTGGACCGGCGGGGCGGGGTTGAACCGCACATTGGTTCGGCCCCGCCGGAATATGCGTTCCGATCGCCGGTCACACGCGACACCGGGCCGCCGGCAGGAATGGAACGTATGACCGCCGCTGGGTCGGGACCGGGGCAGCGCGAAAGAAGACCGGTCGGTTCCGTGAGGGGCAAACCGGCAGGGTTCTTCCACGCGGACCATGAGGCTGCGGCCACCCGGAACCCGGCAGGCGGCTTGCATACCATGTTCTTCAAGGAACAAGCACCCAATCCGGACCGCCACCGGGTGGTTCGACCCGGCCGTTTTTGGTGGGTTCTCGGCTGCGCCACCGCCACAGCCGCGGGCTTGTTGGCCTTCACACACGTCCCTTTGCCCGGGTCGAGTGCCCTGGCGTCCGCCGTAAGCCGGTCCGAGCCTTTCGTCAACCGGGGTGAACCCGCCGGAGCCGGGGCCATGGGCCAGGTGTCGGTTCCGGCCGGTTGGACCGCCCAACAATCGGCGGCGCTCGTCAGCCTGTTGTCCGCTTTGACGGCGGGGATGGGACTGTGGGGGCTTTGGCTGCGTCGTCAGGTGGCTGCGCGCACGCAGGCCTTGCAGGAGCGGCTGGAACGCGAGGCAGCCTTGGAACGGTCCTACCGCCAGTTGTTCGAGCAAACGCACGACCTGATTTTCACCGTGGACGCCTCGGGACGTTTGCGCTCGGGCAACCCTGCCCTGCAGCGGGCCTTGGGCGTGGACGAAGTCGCGCTGGCAGAGGTGCCGCTTGAGGAGGTCCTGTCAACCGAGTGTTGCGAGACCATCCGCCGTCTCTTGGAGGCCGAGGAGGCATCGGACGCGCCCCTGCGAATCGAAACCCGGTTCCGCGGCCGGACGGGGCGCGACCTGCATGTGGACCTTTCCTTGCGGCGCACCGTCACACCCGAGGGCACGCCCGTGGTCCAGTGCATCGGCCGGGACATGACGAGCCGGAAGCAGATGGAGGAAGAGCTGTTCCGGTCCACCCAGATGCTCCGCATGATCCTGGACGCCACTCCCAACCGGATCTTCTGGAAGGACCGCAACTCCGTCTTCCTGGGATGCAATCGTGCCTTTGCCGAGGACTGTGGCCTTGCCGACCCGGGGGCCATTGCCGGCAAGACGGATTTCGATCTGCCCTGGCGTACGGACGCCGAGCGGTACCGCGCCGATGATCAGGAGGTCATGTCCACCGGCCGGCCGAAGCTGAACTACGAAGAGCCCCAGACCCGGCCGGACGGTTCGATCGCCTGGCTGCGCACCAGCAAGGTCCCCATCCGAAACGCCCGGGGCGAGGTCATCGGCGTGCTGGGTACATACGAGGACATCACCGCTGTCCGCCAGGCTCAGGAGGCGCTCGCACATGCCAGCAGTCTCTTCCAGACCATGCTGGAGCATTGCCCCGACATGATCTATTTCAAGGACCGGGAGTCCCGGTTTGTACACTACAGCCGGGCGTTCGTGGAGCGGTACGGGCTGGCCGATCCGAACGCACTCATCGGCAAGACCGATTTCGACATCTTCACCGAGGAACACGCCCGGCCCGCCTACGAGGACGAGCAGGAGATCATGCGAACCGGCCGGCCCATCGTGGGCAAGCTGGAGAAAGAAACCCACGCCGACGGGCGCGTCACTTGGGCCCTGACCACCAAGGTCCCCTGGCGCAATGCCCACGGCGAGATCATCGGCACCTTCGGCATCTCCAAGGACATCACCGAACTCAAACAGGCCGAGGACCAGCTCCAGTACGAACGGGAACTGTTCCAGACCCTCCTGGACAACATCCCGGACGCCATCTACTTCAAGGATCGCCAGTCCCGGTTTGTCCGGTTCAGTCGCGCCCTCCTGGAAAAGCTGCCCCAGGTGGAGCGTGCGCAGGATCTCCTCGGCAAGACCGATTTCGACATCTTCACCGAGGAACACGCCCGGCCCGCCTACGAGGACGAACAAAGGATCATCGCCACCGGTGAACCCATCATCGGCAAGGTCGAAAAGGAAACCCACAAGGACGGCCGGGTGACCTGGTGCCTCACAACCAAAATGCCCTGGCGCAACGCCCGCGGCGAGATCATCGGCACCTTCGGCATCTCCAAGGACATCACCGAGCTCAAGAAGGCCGAGGCGGAACTGGAGGTGGTGCATCGCCGCCTGGTGGATGCCTCCCGCCTGGCCGGCATGGCCGAGGTGGCCAGCGACGTGCTCCACAACGTCGGCAACGTTCTCAACAGCATCAACGTCTCCTGCTCCATGCTGCTCGATCGGGTCCGGCAGAATCGTTTCGCCAACCTGGCCAAGGTGCCGCAACTGCTCCGCGAACACGCCGGACGGCTCGATCATTTCCTTACCGAAGATCCGCGTGGCAAACACCTGCCGGGCTATCTCGAGGCGGTCAGTCAGGCCCTGTCCGAACAGCAGGAATTCCTCCTCAGCGAGCTGGCCCAAGTGCGCGACCACGTGGAGCACATCAAACAAATCGTGGCCATGCAGCAGAATTACGCGCGCATGGCCGGTGTGGAGGAACAGATCGAGCCGGTGCAGCTCATGGAGGACGCCCTCCGCATCAACGCCGCCGCCCTCACCCGGCACACCATCACGCTCATCCGCGAGTTCGATCCCGCGCCGCCCATTCTCGTGGATCGGCACAAGGTCCTCCAAATCCTCGTCAACCTCATCCGCAACGCCAAATACGCCGTCAGCGACTCGGGTCGGCCCGATAAACGCATCATCGCCCGCATCCGACGGGAGGGCGAGGAATGGTTGATCCTCGAGATCGAGGACAACGGCGTCGGGATCCCCGCCGAGAATCTCACCCGCATCTTCACCCACGGGTTCACCACCCGACCCAACGGGCACGGCTTCGGCCTCCACAGCAGCGCCCTGGCTGCCAAAGCGATGGGCGGCACCCTGACGGTCCACAGTGACGGCCCCGGTCAGGGCGCCCGGTTCACCCTTCGCATCCCCTACAAATCTCCACCGGCCGCCGCATGACGCAAAAACCTGCCAGCCCCGCGCCCCGGATCCTGGTCGTGGATGACAACCCGGCCATCCACGCCGATTTCCGCAAGATCCTTTGTGGCAGCGGGGGCCGGGGGGCGCATGCCGAGCTGGACGCGGCCGAGGCTGCCCTGTTCGGCGAGCCCGAGGAAAGTACGCTTCAGGTCAGCTTCCGCGTGGACTCGGCCCACCAAGGACAGGAAGCCCTGGAAATGGTCCGGCGCGCCGTCGAAGAGGGCGATCCTTATCAGCTGGCCTTCGTGGACGTCCGGATGCCCCCAGGCTGGGACGGCGTGGAAACCCTGGAGCGACTCTGGCAGGTCGCTCCCGAGCTGCAGGCGGTCATCTGCACCGCCCATTCCGACTACGCCTGGGACGACTTCGTCCGCCGGCTGGGCCAGACCGACAGCCTGCTCATCCTCAAGAAGCCGTTCGAAACCATCGAAGTCCTCCAACTTGCGCATGCCCTGACCCGCAAGTGGGAACTGGCCCGGCAGGCCCGCCTCTGCATTGCCGACCTGGACCGACTGGTCCAACAGCGCACGGCCGAACTGGTCGCGGCCAACGCCGAGCTGCAGAAGGAAATCGCCCAACGCCTCAAGATCGAGGTCGCGCTCCGCGAAAGCCAGGCACGGTTCAGCCGCGCTTTCGAATTCAGCCCTGTTCCCCTCGCCCTCCTGCGCGTCAACCCTCTCCGCTGCGTGGATGCCAATCCGGCTTTCGTAGAGTTGTCCGGATGGTCCAAGGCCGATCTTCTGGCAGCCGAACCGTTTCCCCTCCAATGGTTGAAACAGGGAAGTGGTGAACCGTCGCCGCTGCCGCTGGACTTGGAAAAGCCTCTTCGCCAAAAGAGTTGCCGCCTCCGGCGCCCGGATGGGCAGGAACGCCACGTGTTGCTCAGCACCCAACCCTTCGTGCTGGACCAGGAGACCTGCCTCCTGGTGGCGGCCGAGGATGTCACCGCCCAGGTGCACCTCGAAGAACAGCTCCGGCAAACCCAGAAGCTGGAGGCCGTCGGCCAGCTCACCGCCGGAATCGCCCACGAGTTCAACAACATCCTGACGGTCATCATCGGCAATGTCTCTCTTCTTCAGAGCGGGGATGTGAACCCCGGCCTCCAGGCGGCCCTGCTGGAACGCACCACCGAGTACGCCCAACGAGCTGCCCGGCTCACGCAGCAGTTGCTGGCCTTCAGCCGGCGACAATGGCTGCAGCCCCGGCCCCTCGACTTGGCACACACCCTCCAACGACTCGTGCCCGTCTTGGCCGGGGGACTGGGCGAGCGGCACTCGGTCCGTCTCCGCACGGCAACGCAACTGCCGCTCGTGCTCGCCGACCCCAAGGGCCTCGAACAGGTCCTGCTCCAACTGTTGCTCAACGCCCGGGATGCCACCCCCGATGGCGATACCATCGAAGTTACCGCAGGACGCGCCGACCTGGACGAGACCGCCGCCGCCCACAACCCGGAGGCGCGCCCGGGATCGTTCGTCTGGTTCGAGGTCACCGACCACGGTTGCGGGATCGCCCCCGACGTTCTGCCCCGGATTTTCGACCCCTTCTTCACCACAAAGGGGCTGGGCCGCGCCACCGGCCTCGGTCTTTCGACAGTCCACGGCGTCGTGAAGCAACACGAAGGCTGGGTGGAGGTCCGTACCGAGCCCGGCCGCGGCAGTTCGTTCCGTGTTTACCTCCCGACCGCCAACCAGACCGGCAATGCCACCGGACCGGCCCCGGAGGACGGCTCGTCCCTCAGCCTTCGGCCTGCCGCTCCCGTCTCCCGTGCCACACCCCCGCCCCAGGGCCAGGGGCCCCTCATCCTTCTCGTGGAAGATGAAGTCCCTGTCCGCGACCTGACCGCCGAGCTCCTCAAACGCCGGGGATTCCGCGTCCTCAAGGCCAGAGACGCCGACGAAGCCATGCGGATCTGGGAAACCTGCGGCGCCGTGCCGGACCTCCTGCTCACGGACGTGGTCATGCCCGGAACCATGAACGGCCACGACCTGGCCCTGAGCCTCCAGTGCCTCAACCCGGATCTCAAGGTCATCTACACCAGCGGCTACAGTCCCGACGTGGTCCGCGAAACGCTCGAACAGCAGCCCAACACGGTCTTCCTGGCCAAGCCATACCATCCCCGCGCATTGTTTGAGGCGATCGAGCGATCCCTGGCATCGCAGCCCGGCCGCTCCGCCGGCCAGCGTTGCCCGCAACCTGATGCCGGCGTGGGTGCCCAGGCCTGGGCCTGACCTTTTCCGCGCGACTCCCGAATCCTCGGCGGCCCGCCCGCCGCGCGAGCCGCTCGAAGGAACCCGATGCGTGTGCCCTTCGGCAGGGCTTCTACTCCCCGGCCTTGTTTCCTCCAGCCGGGCAGGTTACAAAGGCCAACCGGGTTCGCCCGTCACCACCGGCAACGGGGCCGGAATCACCGGACGGGCAGGACGAAAGCAGGTTTTCGCGCCGGACCGCGGCCGGCTGGAACGGGCACGAATGTCCGCCCGTTGTTTGTCGGTCCGGGCACGTGCGCACGTGCATTCGGGAGTCAGCCATGCCCCTGCCCGTTCTGAGCGTGGCGCAAATGCGCCAGTGGGAGCAGGCCAGTTGGGACGCCGGCCGAAGCGAGGCCGCTGTTATCGCCCGCGTGGGCGCCTGCCTGGCTTCCTGGCTGCGCAGGCACGCGCGCCGGCGGGATCGCATCCTCGTGGTTGCCGGCAAGGGCCACAACGGGGACGATGCCCGGGCGGCGCTGCCCCACCTTCAGGATCAGACAATCCGCCTCGTGGAGGTCCGTGATCCGGAAGTTGCGCTGCCCGAGCTTGAACGAGCGTTGGATGACCGACCCGACTGGATCCTGGACGGCCTCTTCGGCATCGGCCTCAATCGGCTGCTCGCGGAACCCTGGTGCCGGCTGATCGAGAGATTGAACGCCTCACCGGCCCGAATCGTGGCCGTGGACGTGCCCTCGGGACTGGACGCCGATCGGGGCGAACCCTGGGCCGCCGCTGTCCGCGCGGCCGTCACCCTGACCCTCGGAGCACCCAAGCGCGGGCTGTTGAGCGCCTCCGCGGCGGTTTGGACCGGGCGACTCGAAGTGATCCCGGACATCGGCCTGATCCCCTGCCCGCTCGAATCCGAGCTGCAGTGGACCTTGCCCGGCGATTTTGCCCTCTGGCCGCCGCCCCGTCCCGTCGCCGGGCACAAGGGTTCGTTCGGGCACCTGGCCATCGTGGCCGGCAGCACAGGCTACCACGGCGCGGCCGTGCTGGCAGCCCGGGCCGCCCAGCGGGCCCGGCCCGGGCTGGTGACACTGATCACTCCGGCCTCGGTGTACCTGGCGGCGGCGGCGCAGCTGCAGGCCGTGATGGTGCACCCTTGGTCGGCTGCGCATCCGCTTCCCGGCAAGTACACCGCCCTGTTGTTCGGACCCGGCCTGGCCGGTGCCGATGTTCCCCCGGAGATCCGCGACACGTTTGTGCGGTTGTGGCGTCATGCGCCCGTACCCATCGTGGCCGACGCCAGTGCCCTGGACTGGCTGCCGACCGGTCCGGTCCCCAAGAACACGCTGCGCATCCTCACGCCGCACCCGGGCGAGGCCGCGCGCCTCCTGGGCACGTCACCTGCCCAGGTCCAGGCCAACCGCCCAGCCACGCTGCGGGCTCTTTCGGAAAAATTCGGCGGTGCGTGGGTGGTCTTGAAAGGGTTTCAAACCCTGGTCGGACGTTCTCAGGGACCCGTCTTCGTGAACCCCAGCGGGAACCCGGACCTTGCCCAGGGCGGCAGCGGCGACGTCCTCGCAGGTTACCTGGCCGGGTGGTGTGCGCAGCCGGAACTGCAAAGGGACGAGGCCCTCCTGATCCGGTACGCCGTCTGGCAGCACGGCGCCACGGCTGACCGGCTCAGTCGCCGACACAGTGCCTGGGTGGTCGAAGATCTCGTATGCGAACTGGGCCGGGCTCGTCCGTATCGAGCCTCCGCCAACGCCGCATCCGGCAACCCATTGAACGAGACACCCGTCACATGAGCGAAAACCCCTGGTACGCACTTCTCGAAAGGCCTGAGCTTCCGGAGCTTTTTGTTCGACGTGCAGCCCCTTCGATTGCCCTGAAGGCACTGGAGGAGGCCTGCGCCCGGGCGGAGCGGGCTCAGCCTCCGAAAACCGCCGATCCCGAGGTCGTCCGCGCCCTCGTCCTTCTCTGGCACGATCATTGGGAGCCGGCGCACCAACTGGTTCAAGAGAACGAATCTCGCGAGGCCGCCATCGTTCACGCCATCGTGCACCGGCGCGAACCCGACTTCTGGAATTCCAGGTACTGGTGGCGCCGGGTCGGCGCCCACCCCGCCTGCGAGGTCCTGGGACGTCAAATCCGGCCCTGGTTGGACCAACACGGTCTGCAGGAGTGGCGGTTCCGTCTCATTCAGGGTGGCATTTGGGATCCATTCGCATTCGTGGATGTGGTGGAGTCTCTCCCGGAGACGGACCCGTCGCGCACGCGGCTGGCACGGCAGCTCCAAAAGTTGGAGTTCGAAACCCTTTTGGCGGTCTTCACCGGTGCGGCGGCCTCCCACCGTGCAGGTTCAGCAGGTGCTCCTGCGGCCCCATGAACGCCTATCGCACCATTTTGGAGGCCGTTCTGCCCGTTTTCGGCCTCATCGGAGGCGGCTTCCTCCTGCGCCGGATGGTGTGGCTTACGGCTGAAGCGGACGCCAGCCTGCTTCGGCTCACGCTCTACGTCTTTGTTCCCTGTTTGATCCTCGATTCCGCCCTCGGCAACCCCGCCTTCAACCGCCTGGACAACCTCCTGTGGGCGCCGGCAACCGGGTACCTGAGCGTGGCGCTGGGGTTGCTGGTGGCCACGGCCGCGCGGCCGTGGTTGAGGCTGCGTGATTCCGCCGTGGCCCGGACATTCGCCGTCGCGACGGCCATCCACAACTACGGGTACATCCCTTTGCCGCTCTGCCTCCTGTGGTTCGGCAAGGCCACGGCAGGCGTGCTTTTCCTCTACATGGTGGGGGTGGACGCCGCGCTCTGGACCCTGGGTGTCCTGGGCCTGTCGGGCGGCCGCGGCAGAATCGAATGGCGCCGGGTCCTCAACCCGCCGCTGATGGCGGTTCTCCTGGGTGTGACCCTCAACGCAACAGGCATGCATGCCTGGTGCCCCCTCGCGCTGCGCACGGGCATGCACTGGCTCGGCCAATGCGCCGTGCCACTGGCGCTGCTGTTGATCGGTGCGGTCATGGCCGATGAACTCCCGGCGGTCCGATCCGCCGCGGGCTGGAGGATCATGGCCGCAGCCGTGCTCATCCGGCTCGGTTTGATGCCCGGTCTCTTCCTGGCCATGGCCCGCCTGCTGCCCGTGAGCGCCGACCTCCAGCGGGTGCTCGTGCTCGAATCCGCCATGCCGGCGGCGGTTTTTCCCATCGTCATGGCACGACATTACGGGGGCGACGTGCCCACCGCGCTGCGCGTGGTGTTGAGCACCTCGCTGGTCAGTTTCTTCACCATGCCCTTGTGGTTGCGGCTCGGGCTGGACGGGATCGGGGTCGCCATGCCATGAAAACCTTCCGACAGCTTGCAAAAACGTCCGACATCGCTTGGCGCCCATGCTGAATTCCATCTGGCTCGCCCTGCTCCTGATCGCAGTGGTCCTCGCAGGGATCACCGGTCGGGCCGACGCACTGACCTCTGCAGCCCTGAACGCCGCCAGGGAGGCCATTCTGAATGTGGCCCTACCTCTTGCGGGGTTGATGGCGCTGTGGCTGGGGCTGATGCGACTGGCGGAACAGGCCGGCCTGGTGACGCTGCTGGCCGGCGCGCTCCGGCCCGTCCTGCGCCGTCTCTTTCCCGAGGTGCCACCGGATCACCCCGCCATGGGCGCCATGCTTCTCAACATCGCCGCCAACATGCTCGGGCTGGGCAACGCCGCCACGCCACTCGGGCTCCGGGCCATGCAGGAGCTCAACCGATTGAATCCTCGGCCCGGTACCGCCACCAACGCCATGTGCACCTTTCTGGCCATCAACACCGGCTCTCTCCAACTCCTGCCCGCCACGGCCATATCCGTGCTGGCCGCGCATCAGGCCGCGCAACCTGCCGCCATCGTGGGCAGTGCACTCCTGGCCACCGCCTGCAGTGCCCTGACCGCCGTGACAGCCGCCCGACTCCTGGAGCGGCTCCAATGGTTTCGCGCCGACTCGCCCACCTCCGGCACAACGGCACAGCCCCGCTTGCCACCCGTGGCCTCGCAAGGTTCCCCCTCCAGGAACGTCGGCCTCCGTACTCCCCATGCCACCAAGCCCATCGGTCTGGCGGGGCGCCTCCTGCTGCTGGGCTATGTCTTTTTCTTCACGGCGTTGATTGTGGGAAGTGGCTTCTGGGCCAGGGATGCCTCTCCTGCACCTGAGGGATCTGTTGTCGTTCGCCTGTCGCACGCCGTTTCGCAATGGGCGGTTCCCTTCCTCCTGGCAGGGTTTCCCCTCTACGCCGCCCTTCGAGGGGTGCGGGTGTACGAGGAGTTCATCCGCGGCGCCCGCGAGGGGCTTCGTGTGGCCATCCGGATCATGCCCTACCTGGTGGCCATGCTGGTGGCGATCGGCGCCTTCCGCGAGGCAGGGGGTGTGACCTGGTTGGGCCGGGTTCTGGGTCCTGTGTTGGGATGGATCGGTTTCCCGACCGAACTGTTGCCCCTGGCCCTGGTCCGTCCCTTGAGCGGTAGCGCCGCGCTGGGTGTCTTTGCCGACCTGGTCCGCGTGCATGGTCCGGACAGCCTCCTGGCCCGCACGGCCGCCACCATGTATGGCAGTACTGAAACCACGTTTTACGTCCTGGCCGTCTACTTCGGCGCCGTGGGCGTCCACCGGATCCGGCACGCTCTCTGGGCGGGACTCATCACGGATGCTGTGGCCATGATCGCATCCGTCTGGATCTGCCGCTGGCTCTTCTCTTGAAGCGCGGGCCGGTCCGGCAAACGCCGTCAGGCGGGGCCCCATTTCTCCATTGGAGGCGCCACTCGACGCTGGCAAACTGTCGCCGGTGGGTATCTCGCTGCGAGACTATGCCCGGATGGAGGCGCGGCTGCGTCAGCCCGCAACCCAGACGGAAACCGGGTCCGGCCCGACAACCACGCGGCCCGAAGGCGTGGTGATCGGGGTGGACCCCTCTCTGCGCGGCACCGGTTACGGTTTGGTGGCCAGCAAGGGTTCAGACCTCCAAGTCTTGGCTTATGGTACCGTCCGTTGCCCGCGAACCTGGTCTCGGACGGAATGCCTTGCGGCCATCAGCCGGACGTTGCGGCAGTTGGTCGAAACCCATCACCCCACGGTTGCAGTTTTCGAAGGCCTCTTCCACGCACGAAACGTCCGGACCGCCCTCATCATGGGCGAGGCCCGTGGGGCCGCGCTGAGTGTCCTGGCCGAGGCCGGGATCGAGATTTACGAGATCGCCCCGCGCCGCGTGAAACTGGCCGTAACCGGTCACGGCGGGGCCGACAAACCCGCCGTGGCCCGCATGGTCCGGCGGCTGCTCAACCTGAACCAGAGCCTGCGCTCCGACGAAGCAGACGCCCTGGCCCTGGCCCTGACCCACTGGCAAACGCACGCACGTCCCTGGGCGGGCGCCAGCAAACGCATCTGACCTGACATGTATCAGTTTACCCACGATTGTCCACCCTCACATCCTCCCGCCGGCCCGGCGGGCGAGGGAATCCGCTTCCAAAGCCCATGATCGCTTTCCTCCACGGCACCCTTGTGGAAGCCTGGCCCACCCAGGTCCTGGTGGACGTCCACGGGGTAGGTTACGAGGTTTTCGTCCCCCTCTCCACGTATGAGAAGCTCCCGCCCGTGGGACAGCCGGTCCGCCTGCTGACCGAGTTTGTCGTTCGCGAAGACGCCCACAAACTCTACGGTTTCCTGACAGCGGCCGAGCGCGACACCTTCCGGCTCCTCATTCACACCGTGAGCGGCATCGGCCCCAAAATCGCCCTCAACGTCCTGAGCGGACTGAGCGTCACCGCCTTCCGAACCGCAGTCGCCGAAGGCGACGTCCGCGCCCTGGCGCGCATCTCCGGCGTCGGGCGAAAAACGGCCGAGCGCATCGTGGTGGAACTCAAAGACAAGTTGGGCGACTCGGTCGTCCCCCTGCCTGCGGCGGGGACCGCTCCCCCACCCGGGACCGACGCCAAATGGCAGGATGCCGTACTGGCCTTGATGGCCCTCGGATACAAAGGACCCGAGGCCCAACAACGGGTGCGTGAAGTGGGCGCCGCGCTCGGGCCTCAGGCAACTGTCGAAGACCTCGTGCGCGCCGCCCTCAAACGGGGCCTCACCAGCGCATGACAGGCCGCACGCCAGCCCCGTCCGACCGCACCTCCCGCCGGCGCCGCGCCGGCGTGGTGGTCCCGCATCAACCCACCCGGCTCCAGCGTTTGCTGGCGCGGCTGGTCTTCCTCCTCATTCGTGCCGTGGCCCTGACGTTGCGGCGTTCCCTTGTCGACCGCACCGGCTGCCACGACCCGTTGCCTCCCCGGGCCATCTACGCCGTCTGGCACAATCGTCTGGCCCTCTGCCTCGAAGCCTATCGCACCTACGCGCGCCCCCGCTCGGCCGCACGCGGCCTGGCAGCACTGGTCAGCGCGAGTCGCGACGGCGGTTTCCTGGCGGCCGTGTTGGAATGTTACGGTGTCCGGCCCGTCCGCGGCTCCTCCAGTCGCCGCGGCCCGCAGGCGCTGCTGGAATTGACCACCTGGGCCGAGCGCGGCTATGACCTGGCCATCACCCCGGACGGCCCGCGCGGTCCCCGCTACGTCGTCCAGGACGGCGTCATCAGCCTCGCCCAGGTCACCGGTCTGCCCATCGTCCCGGCCTCCTACCGCCTCAGCCGGTTTCTCCGGCTCCGATCATGGGACGGGTTCATCGTCCCCCTGCCGTTCGCCCGCTGGGAGGTCATCCTCGGGAAGCCCCTGCACGTGCCGCGCCAGGTCTCGGAAACCGAACGCGAAGAGTTCCGCCGGGAGCTCCAACGCCGCCTTCTCGAAATCACCCACGACTGATCCCGGGGGACGGCTCAACCCGTCCGGGCCGCGCGGCCGGTTCGCCCGGCCACTTTTGAATAGCATGCCCATGTCGCCGGTCCTAATCTGAGGACCATGTCCGAGAAGTCTCTCCAGGACGTTTCTCGAGAGGTGCGCGAACTTTACGAGCGCGGGTTGGAAGCTCTGCGGCGGGACAACCACGAATACGCCCAGATGCTCCTGACCCAGGTGCTGAACCGGGAACCGGCCTTTCTGGACGCACGCAAGGCCCTTCGCCAGGCCCAACAACGCAAGGCCGCTGCCAAAAGCACGGGCTTTTTCAAACGCATCCTCAGCGGGGCAGCCGCATCGCCGGAACTGGCCCGCGCACGCCTCGCCCTCCGCAGCAATCCCTTGGAGGCCATGCAACTGGCCGAGGAGGCGCTGAACGCCGACCCCAACAACATGACCGCCCACAAGCTGTTCGCTGAAGCAGCCGTCGCCGCCGGCCTTCCGCGAATGGCCCTCCTCTCCTACGAGGTCCTTTTCGCCCACGACCCGCGTGACCGCGAGGTGGCCGTTCAATACGCCCACGCACTGGCCGATGCCGGCCAGGTCGCCAAAGGAGAACAAGTCCTGGCCGCACTGGTCCGGGTGTACCCGGGCGATCCCGACCTGGCCCAGGAACTGAAGAATCTCTCGGCTCGCCGCACCCTTACGGAAGCGGGGTACGGCGCCCTCGAAACCGGTACCGGATCGTACCGCGACGTCCTTCGCAACGCTGAGGAAGCCAGGATCCTGGAACAGGAACAAAAAGTCCAAAAATCGGAGGACACCACGGAACGGCTCATCCGCGAATACGAGGCCCGCCTCGCAAACGAGCCCCAAAACGTGCGCCTGCTCCGCTCCCTCGCAGAGCTCTACACACAGAAACACGACTACGACCGCGCCCTCCAATACTACGAACGGATCCGGACCACCGAGGCCGGACAGGATCCCAGCCTCGACCGCGCCATCGCCGACACCGTCGTCCGAAAATTCGATCATCAACTGGCCCAGCTCGACCCCGCCGCACCCGACTACGCCGAACGCAGGCGCGAAATCGAGGCCGCCAAGCAGGCCTTCCGACTCGAAGAGTGCAAGAACCGGGTGGAAAAGTATCCCACCGACCTTTCCATCCGGTTCGAATACGGCCAGCTCTTGTTCGAAGCCGGGCGCATTACCGAAGCCATCGCCGAGTTCCAGAAGGCCCAGAACAACCCCCACAAACGCATCGCCGCCCTTGCCTACCTGGCCCGCTGCTTCGCCCAACGCAAAATGTATGACCTGGCCGCCCGCACCCTTCAAAACGCCCTGAAGGAAAAAAACGTCTTCGACGACGAAAAAAAGGATCTTCTCTACCAACTGGGATGCGTCCTGGAAGCCATGGGCAGGAGGGACGAGGCCATCGAACCGTTCAAACAGATCTACGAGGTGGACATCAGCTACCGGGACGTCGCCGCCAAGGTGGATGCCTACTACGCAGGACAGTGACCTCCCCGGCCGCGCCGTTGCTTCACCACAGCACCCTCACCAGAGCACCCGCCCCACCACCGCCTCGGATCGTACCGGCCCGTACTCCCGGCTGTCGGCGCTCACCCCCCGATTGTCACCCAGCACGTACACCTCGCCCGGCCCGCACGTCACCCGCGCCCAACGCCGCTGAATCGGATCCGTTCGCGTTCCCTCCGGCAGGTACGGCTCCTCGAGCAGGCGTCCGTTCAAAAACACCCGCCCCCCGCGCAGCTCCACCGTATCCCCCTCAACCGCGATCACCCGCTTCACCACCGGCGTCTGATCCGTGGGATCCCGCAAAACCACGATGTCCCCGCGTTGAATCCCCTGCCAGCGCAACCAGAGCGGGCTGGCCAGATACCAGTGCCGCTCCCGCAACGTCGGCACCATGCTCGCCCCCTGCACACATATGGATTGCAAAACGTATTGCCGGCAAAGGGTGAAGCTGCCGCCCAGCAACCCCAGCACCATCAACCCCTGAAGCACCACTGACAACACTTCGCCCCGCAGCCGCCGGAGCCCGCGCCTCCCGGCAGCCAACGCTGCAGATCCCGCTCGACCCGCTCGTGTCGCCAGTATCCCCTGGGTTTGCATTGCCTTCCACCGGCAGCCGCATCCTCCGGCCCCGGCAAGTCCCACATTGCCCCACCGCAACCAGCACCCACAATCCGGGGAAGACCCGCACGATGCTCGTCCGTGGCGCTACGGACCCACCCGGGGTTTCCCCGGGGCCGGTTCCCTGCCTGTTCGACTGCCGGACAGCGCCCATGCCGCCGCCGGTCGAACCCATCCGCCGTTGCATCAACGCCGGTATCCCACCATCCTGACCCCCATGACGAAAGTGAATGCCTTTGCAGCCCTGGCCCCCGGCCAGGATCTTGTTCCATGGTCGTACGACCTCCAGCAACTCCAGCCCGGGGAGGTGCTGGTGCGCGTGCTGGCCTGTGGCATCTGCCACAGCGACGTGCACATGATCGACAATGACTGGGGCATCGCACGTTACCCCCTCGTGCCGGGTCACGAAATCGTGGGTGAAGTGGTCGAGTTGGGACCGGGCGTCACCCACCTCAGTCTGGGGATGCGTGTGGGCATCGGTTGGCAACGGTCCGCCTGCGGCCATTGCGAGGACTGCTTGAGCGGCAATGACAACCTCTGCGACCAGAACCAGGGGGTGATCACCCACGGATACGGCGGGTTCGCTTCCCACGTGGCGGTGGACAGCCGTTACTGCTTTCCCCTCTCCGGTGCCCTGCCCACGGAAGCCGCCGGCCCCCTGCTTTGCGGCGGCATCACCGTCTACTCTGCCCTCCGCGCCGCCGGAATGGGCTCCGGCCTCCGCATCGGCATCATCGGCGTGGGCGGGCTCGGCCACATGGCCATCCAGTTTGCCAGCCGGCTCGGCAACCACGTCACCGCCTTCACCACCACCGAGGCCAAGGCCCGCGAAGCCGCCGACCTCGGCGCACACGAGGCCATCCTCGTCCGGGAAGGTCGACCGGTGCAGCGACCCGCCCGCCCCCTGCACATCATCCTGAACACCGCACCGGTGCCGACCCCGGTGGAGCCCTACCTGGACCTGCTTCGCTCCGACGGCGTGCTCTGCTACGTGGGCGCCCCCACCGCGCCGCTCTCCGTGCCCCTCTGGCCCCTGCTCGTCAAACGCCGCCGCATCATGGGCAGCCCCATCGGCAGCCGCGCCACCATCCTCGAAATGCTCGACAACGCCGCGCTCTTCGGCGTGCTGCCCAAGGTCGAGACCTTCCCCATGGCCAAGGTCAACGAGGCCCTCGCCAGGGTCCGAAACAACTCCGTGCGCTACCGCGCCGTGTTGCTGGCCTGAACCAAGGGCCCCGTCCGCCAGGCGGCCACCAAGCGACCCGCAAGTGCCACGGGCGACACCGCCCCAACCAGTCTCACGCCGACTCCAGAATCATGTTGGCGTACTGCACGGTGTCGCCCGTCCGAATCAGGCCAATGGCCGAGGGAACACGCTGCTTGAACTTCACGTGCGGCTCGTACGTTACCGGCAGTCCGGCCAGCGCAGCGGCGAACCGCGCCTGTGTCTCCGCAGCATTCTCGCGCTGGAATTCCTCGGCCATCCATACCTGACCGATCTGAAAGTTCGGCCGGATCGCCTGCAACACGTCCAGCACGGTGGGAATGTCGTCCACCAGCGACAAATCCACCGTCTCGATCTGCGGCCAGTACGGAAACCCACGATCCGCAATCACCAGGGTGTTCGTGTGCCGCACCCGTGCCAGCAACGAAAGCACGTGCGGATTCAATATCCCCGACTTCAGCATGACCCCCTTTAGCACAAGGCCCTTGTCCAAGCACCTCATTTCCGTCCATCGGCCAGCCGCCGATTCAACGCATTTCCAGCACCTCCCAGCCCACGCATGTGTGTCATGATGGCACAATAAGAGCCGCATGTCACAGTTTGACCGCGCATGTGTGTCTTGTCGATACACATGATTAAATGCTGGAATCTTTGTATCATGCTGAAAACAAGCATGTTAAGTTTCTGACGTGCAGTGGCATGCTTCCTTCTTTGAGGTAAGTTGGCTGGGCGCCGGTGCCCGGGTGGGCATCGGTGGAAGGAACTGAACCCAGCCGCCCGGAATGACCTTCAAAGTAACGGGCGGCGGTCGTTCCGGGGCGATCTGTCGGCAACCGAGTCCGCCTGTGCGGGGAGTGAGAGTGCCTATGGCTGCTTTGACTCGCTGGAACCCCTTCCGGGAGCTGGAGGAGATGCAACGGCGGATGGCTGCCCTTCTGGATTGGTCGCCCTTCCGCCGCAGCACGCTGACCACGGACGAGGAAACCATCACCGTGCCCGAATGGGCGCCCTTGGTGGATATCATCGAGGATGACAAAGAGTACCTCCTGAAGGTCGAACTGCCGGAGGTCAGTAAGGACGACGTGAAGGTCACCGTGGAGGGCAACACGCTGACCATCTCCGGCGAGCGGAAGGCCGAGAAGGAGGAAAAGAACCGGAAATATCACCGGGTCGAGCGGTTCTATGGGCGATTCGTCCGGAGCTTCACCATCCCTGAAGACGCGGATCCCGACAACGTCCGCGCCGAGTTCAAGGATGGCGTGTTGAAGGTCCATCTGCCCAAGAGCGAGAAAGCCCGGCCCAAACAGATCGAAGTGAAGGTCAGCTGACCTCCTCCGCTCCCGGCACGGGCGCAAGCAAGGGGCGCCCCGCCACGAGGGCGCCCCTTTTTCGCCCGGGCAACAGGCGTTCATTGCACCGGCTTTCTTGTTTCGTTCATGTTGCCACAGTCCCGCGCCGGACCGGCGGGCCGGAGGCGGTCGGAACGTTTTCCCCGGGCGTCTGTCGAAGCTTGTAACGAATCAACATCAAAATCGGAGAACGAAGCGATGAAAATGACAGCACGAAAGGTGGCACTGCTTGTCCACACGAGTTTCACACGACTCGGTTTGGTCCGAACCGTTCCTGACAAGGGGCGGCCTGGCAGCCGGAGGACGCTGTTGCCGGTGATCCTTGCCGGGCTGTTCCTGTTCGGCATGGCGACCGTGGAAGCCGTCCGGGCGGCGGAATTGCCCAAGTTCAAGGTGGACGATTCCCCGCTGCCGGCCTCGGCCCAACCCAACTTCACCTTCCACCCGGTCGTCGAGAAGGTGGCCCCCAGCGTGGTGAACATCTACAGCACCAAAACGGTGCGGCAACTCCCGATCTGGGGGCCGTTCATGGAAGATCCCTTCTTCCGGCGGTTCTTCGGCATTCCGGATGACCTGCCCCGTGAAAGGCGCGAGCGCAGCCTGGGCTCGGGTGTCATCGTCAGCGAGGACGGTTATATCCTGACCGCCAACCACGTGGTCGAGGGAGCGGATGAAATCCGGGTGGCCTTGCCCGACGGCAAGACCGAGTACGAAGCCAGGATCGTGGGCACCGACCCGCGCACCGATGTGGCGGTCATCAAGGTTGAGGCCCGCGATCTGCCTGCCATCACCATCGCCGACAGCGACAAACTCCGCGTGGGCGACGTGGTCCTGGCGATCGGCAACCCCTTCGGCGTGGGCCAGACGGTGACCATGGGAATTGTCAGCGCGAAGTCCCGTTCCGGCCTGGGCCTGGACTACGAGGACTTCATCCAGACCGACGCCCCCATCAATCCCGGCAACTCCGGCGGCGCCTTGGTGGACGTGGCAGGTCGGCTCGTGGGGATCAACACGGCCATCATCAGCCGATCGGGTGGAAACCTCGGCATCGGCTTCGCCATCCCTTCCAACCTCGCACGCTACGTCATGGAGCGGCTCATCGAGGACGGCAAGGTCACACGTGGCTATCTGGGCGTTTACATCCAGCCCATCACGCCCGAACTGGCCCGGCAGTTCGACCTAAAAGACACCTCCGGCGCGCTCGTGGCGGACGTGATCGACGGCTCCCCCGCTGAGGATGCCGGGCTCAAGGCCGGCGACGTCATCCTCGAGTTCGACGGGCGCAAGGTCCAGGACGACCGGCATCTCCGCTTGATGGCGGCCCAAACCCGACCGGGCACCGAGGTCCGTTTGCGCATCCTCCGCGATGGCCGCGAAACGAGCCTGCGGGTGAAACTGGGTGAAATGCCGCAGGAAGGCGGTCTGGCCCGCGCCGGCCGGGGCGGCCTGCGACGGGGTCCCCAGGCCGATCCCCTGGACGGGGTCGTGGTGGACGATCTCACGCCCCGGAATCGGCAGATGTTCGGCATCCCTTCACACGTGCGCGGCGCCCTGGTGGTGGAGGTGGACCCTGAATCACCCGCGGCGCAACAGGGTCTGCGGCCCGGTGACGTCATCCTGGAGATCAACCGGCGCCGCGTGACCAACGCGGACGAGGCCGTGCGCGAGAGCGAAAGAACCCGCGAATCCACGGTGCTGTTGCGCGTATGGAATGGCGGCGTCAGCCGGTATATCGTGATTGACGCAAACCGTCGGCGCTAGGGAAAAAGGTGGCGTTGCCGGCCCGGGCGTGCAGCGGGCGCCCGGAAAAGGCGCCCGACCCCGGGCCGGAGGACAACCCAACAGGCATGAAGCAGGATCCATCCAGAATCAAACTCCCAGGCTCGTTCGGCCCGCAGGGGCGGTTCATCCTGTTCTACCTCATTGCCACCCTGCTGGTGCTGTGGGGTTGGCAGGAGTGGTTCGACCACTGGACGGTCCGCACAATCCCGTACAGCCAGTTCAAGCGTCATCTGCGAGCCGGCGAGGTGCGGGAGGTCGAGGTCCGTGAAACAGAGATCGTGGGGCGCATCGTGCCCTCCGGCCCCGCGTCTGCGGAGCCATCCCCGGATCCCTCCGACTCCTCCCGGAGCAAGGACGCAGCGGCCGACGCCGCCTCCGGGGTGTCCGCGGAGCCGGCCCGTCCGTTCCTTTTCCGCACGGTGCGAGTGGAAGACCCCGATTTGGTGAAGGAACTCGAGGCGGCGGGTGTGGAATTCACGGGCGTTCGTCCCGGCCTGATGAGCCAGCTGGTCCTGGGATGGCTGCTGCCGATCGGGCTGATGGTCCTGCTCTTTTCCCTGCTGAACCGGCGCCTGAGTGCGGCGGGTGAACAGGTTCTTGGCATCGGCCGCAGCCGCGCGCGGCTCATCCTCGACAAGAACACCGGCGTCACCTTTGCCGATGTGGCCGGTTGTGAGGAGGCCAAGCAGGAACTCAAGGAAGTGGTGGATTTCTTGAGGAACCCCGCGGCCTATCAAGAGCTGGGCGCGCGCATACCCAAGGGCGTGCTCCTGGTGGGCCCGCCCGGCACGGGCAAAACCCTGCTGGCCCGGGCCGTGGCCGGCGAGGCCGGAGTGCCGTTCTTTTCCATCAGTGGCGCCGACTTCGTGGAGATGTTCGTCGGCGTGGGCGCCGCGCGGGTGCGCGACCTGTTCAAACAGGCCAAGGAACATGCCCCCTGCATCATCTTCATTGACGAAATCGATGCCATTGGCCGGCAACGCGGCGTGCATCTCGGCCCGGCCAATGACGAGCGGGAACAGACCCTCAACGCCCTCCTGGTCGAAATGGACGGGTTCGAAGCCAACACCGGCGTGATCATTCTCGCCGCCACCAACCGGCCCGAGATCCTGGATCGCGCATTGCTGCGACCCGGCCGCTTCGATCGCCAGGTGGTGGTGGACGCACCGGATCTGGACGGACGAGAGGCCATCCTGAAGGTGCATGCCCGCAACAAAAAACTCGCCGCCGATGTGGACCTCCGCCGTGTGGCCGCCGCCACGGCCGGATTTTCCGGAGCCGATCTGGCCAACGTGCTGAACGAGGCGGCGCTGCTAGCCGCCCGTCGCAAGGCCCGGGAGATCACCCAGGCTGACATCGAGGCTGCCATCGAGAAGGTCGTGGCCGGGCCCGAGCGCCGCTCCAGGCGCCTCCAAGCCGAGGAAAAAAGACGCGTCGCCTATCACGAGGTGGGCCATGCCCTGGTGGCCGCCTACTGCGCGCATGCCGACCCGGTCCACAAGATCAGCATCGTCCCGCGGGGCCGGGCCGCCCTCGGCTACACCCTTCAGCTGCCGCAGGAGGATCAGTACCTCCTGACCCGCAGCGAGCTGTTCGACCGCATCAAGTGTTTGCTGGGCGGCCGGGCGGCCGAGGAGGTCGTGTTCGGCGAGGTTTCCACCGGCGCACAGAACGATCTGGAACGCGCCACCGCACTGGCACGCCACATGGTGGCGGTCTACGGCATGAGCGAACGCATCGGCCTGGTCCATTGCGCCCAGCGCACCCCGCTGTTCCTGCAGGGGGCCGATGGAGGCTTCCAGCGGGATTGCTCCGAACAAACGGCCCGGGAGATTGACGAAGAGGTCCGGGCCATTCTGGAGCGCGCGTACGATGAGGCCCGCCGGATCTTGAACGAACATCGTGACCAGCTCGAGACTGTCACGGCCGAACTGTTGGCGCGGGAGACCCTCGAGGGCGACGAGTTCTACCGCTTGGTGGGTAAATCGCGGCCGCAGGCCAAGGAACCCGTGCCCACCCTGCCGCCGCCCGGCCCCTTGGCCCTGTCGGCCTCCCAGTCGGCCACCCGCGCCCCGGCTGCCGCCGCAGCGCCTCCGGCCGTGCAGCCGCCGGAATCTCAACCCACAACCGGATTTGCACCATGAGCACTCACGAACAATGGCAGGTCAGATTGAACCAGGTCGCAGGCGATTTCTATCAGCTCAGCGTGGTGCACATGGAATCGCGCCGCGTCTGGCACCCGGCGATCAATGCCTTCCGCCTGCCCGACCGGTACCTCGTCTGCGTGGAACTGGCCGGCATGCAGAAGGAGCAAATCGCCGTCCGCGTGGAGCCGCAACGGCTGATCATCGAGGGGAACCGCGCCTCGCCGGAGCCCCGTTGCGCCTCGGGCGACCCGGCCCCGCAGGTCCTGGCCATGGAGATCGACTACGGCCCGTTCGAACGGATCCTGCGCCTGCCCGAGCCCATCCGAACCGACCAGGTCACCGCACGGTACCGCGAAGGGCTTCTGTGGATCGAACTGCCCCTGGCCCATCCGACCTCGCCCGGTCTCACAGTGGAGCTGACGCCATGAAAGGACTGCTGGAATTCCTCGCCGATCCTTTGCGTTTGGAAGAATCAGGCAGCCCGATCAGCCCGGGCGGTGCAGGTGCCGAGAGCAGCGCCGGATCAGGTGAGGGCGAGATTGCCATCCCCGACACGCTGCCCATCCTGCCGGTCCGCAACACGGTGCTGTTCCCAGGTTTGGTGGCCCCGCTGACCATCGGACGCGCCTCCTCCCGCAAATTGCTGGAAGAATCCCTCCCGCAGAGCAAGATCATCGGCATCTTCGCCCAGAAAGACGCGGCCACGGAGGAACCCGGACCCGACGACATCCACCACGTGGGCGTGGCCGCCCGGGTGCTCAAACTGCTCCGCCAGACCGATGACACCCTGATCATCGTCGTGCAGGCGCTGGAACGGGTCGCCTTCGTCCGCGCCCTGGTTGTCGCGCCGTTCATGCGTGCCGAGGTGCGGGTGTTGAAACCCCTTCCCCCACCCTCCGACGACCTCGAGTTCACCGCGACGGTGGAGGAGCTGCGGGAGACCGCGCTCAAACTGGTCGAACTGACGCTCGATCCGCCCGACCAGGCCGCCTCGGTCATCCGGAATTTGAAGGACCCGGGCCAACTGGCCGACTTCATGGCCGGCAGCCTGAACCTCCCGGTCGAACAGAAACAGCCCCTGTTGGAGGAGCTCGACGTGGCCAAACGCGTGCGTGCCGTCCTCAAGCACGTGGCGGCACAGCTCGAAATCGCGCGCATCCAGCAAAAAATCCAGAAGGACGTCACTTCCGCCATCAGCGATCAGCAACGCCGGGCGTTCCTCCGCGAACAGGTCCGCGCCATCCAGAAGGAGCTGGGTGAGGAGGACGGCGGCGTTGAACAGCAAGTCGAGGAACTCCGGCAGCGACTCCAACAGGCCGGCCCGCCGGAGGCCGTCATGCAACAGGCCGAACGCGAACTGCGGCGGCTGCAGCACCTGCACCCGGCCAGCCCCGAATACGCCGTCGTCGTCTCCTACCTCGAGACGCTGGCCGAACTGCCGTGGAACAAACTGACCGAGGACAATCTCGACTTGGACCGCGCGCAGAAGGTCCTGGACCGCGATCATTTCGACCTCGAGAAGGTGAAGCGTCGCCTCATCGAGTACCTGGCGGTCCGCAAACTCAATCCGCAGGGGCACGGTCCCATCCTTTGCTTCTGCGGCCCGCCGGGTGTGGGCAAGACCAGCCTCGGCCAGTCCATCGCCGATGCCCTGGGCCGGAAATTCGCCCGGGTCAGCCTCGGCGGCGTTCACGACGAAGCCGAAATCCGCGGCCACCGCCGCACCTACATCGGGTCCATGCCCGGTCGCATCATCCAGGAGATCCGCCGGGCCGGATCCCGCAACCCGGTGCTCATGCTGGACGAAATCGACAAGCTGGGCACCGATTTCCGCGGCGATCCCGCCAGTGCCCTGCTGGAGGTGCTCGATCCCCGGCAAAACCATGCCTTTGTGGATCATTACCTCGACGTGCCGTTCGACCTCTCCCAAGTGATGTTCATCTGCACCGCAAACCAGATGGACACCGTCCCGGCACCGCTGCGGGATCGGATGGAGGTCATCGAAATCCCCGGCTACACCGACCGCGAGAAACTTGAGATCGCCCGCCGCTACCTCGTCAAGCGCCAGCTCAAGGAACACGGCCTCAAAAACGGCCAGTGCAAATTCGAAACCCCGGCTCTCCAGCGCATCATTCACGACTACACCCGTGAAGCCGGGGTGCGCGAGCTGGAGCGCCAGATCGCCGCCATCTGCCGCCACGTGGCCGCGCGCGTGGCCGGCGGCGAAATCACCGAGTTCACCGTAACCCGTGACGCCGTCGAAAAAATCCTCGGCCCGGCCAAATACATTCACGAAACCCGGCTGGCCACGGACCGACCGGGCGTGGTCACCGGCCTCGCCTGGACGCCCACCGGCGGTGACATCCTGCACATCGAAGCGCTGCGCTATCCCGGCAAGGGCAACATCCTGCTGACCGGCCAGATTGGCGACGTGATGAAGGAAAGCGCCCAGGCTGCGCTCAGCCTCGTCAAAGCCCGCGCCAAAGAACTCGGCATCGCCTCCGACGCTTTCAAGGACACTGACATCCACATCCACGTCCCGGCTGGCGCCGTGCCCAAGGACGGCCCGTCCGCCGGCGTGGCGATCTTCACCGCCATTGCCTCGCTGTTCAGCAACCGGCCCGCCCGCGCTGACGTGGCGATGACCGGGGAAATCACCTTGCGCGGCCTGGTGCTGCCCATCGGCGGGTTGAAAGAAAAAACCCTCGCCGCGCTGCGCGCCGGCCTCAAAACCGTGCTCATCCCCAAACTCAACGAAAAAGACCTGCCCGACATCCCGGCCGAGGTCCGTGAGAAACTGGAGATCAAAACGGTCGAAACCGTGGACGACGTGCTCGCCTTGGCGCTGAGCAAACCCCCGACCCGTCGCAGGCGAAAATGAAAGTTACTCGGCTTTTCGAATGGGCACTCGAAGCGCGCGTTTCCGCCGCGCCCGTAACGCAGATTGCCAATCTGCCGTATCGCCGGTTGTCAACCGGCGAACCGTTCGATCCTTCCACCGCCTCGCGGATTATCAATCCACGATACTGCAGGCTGCCAGCCTGCGCTACGGCGGCAACGCCCGCGCCGTCCGCGCCGTCCGTAGCGCAGATTGTTAGAACCTATCCCTAAACGGTCGTTGTAAGTCGTCTCCAGGCGTGGTAGGAGCG
>ERZ795043.154-NODE-154-length-84745-cov-7.462180_pt1 | contig 84745 bp, 60 predicted proteins | sample MGYA00375127_ERZ795043 | MGnify/ENA primary metagenome ERZ795043 (study PRJEB30172, sample SAMN05518447) | compost metagenome | isolation source: Feedstock adapted compost from Newby Island compost facility, Milpitas, CA | place: USA:Newby Island compost facility... | reverse complement strand
GATTTCCTCAAGTTCCTTGCTGAGCCGGTAATGGAGAGGGCTTTCCGGTCTCAGCTGCTTCAAGAGAGATTCGGCCCGTTTCAGCTTCTTTTCGTCAACCGGACCTTTGGAGAACAACGAGTACCAACTGTGGGCAACCTGTTGTTCAGTAAGCAAGTGTGACCTCCCTTATTCTGGAAACACATGACCGACGTTATCAGCACAACCCCCAAAGACGCTGATAACGGTTCATTGCTATTATATCGTCACAGCCTCGCCAGTCCACTCGCGCGGAGTTAACGATGGAGGGCGTCGCGAAACCGTTGGGGATTTCTCGGCGGAGCTGCCCCTGGCAGGCTCAGAAGCGGTTTAATTGTTCTACGCGGGTGTTGTCATCCGCGTTCAGGTGCCGCGCGGGTGGATCGATGCGTCCACAGAATCCTTAGGGACCACAAAGTTGTGGCACCAACTACGGCCGGCGGAAATGAACGGCAAAGCATTCCTCCACGATGTGGGGCCCACCGGTGCTCCCGGAGGAGCCTGGACTCGGGTAAATTGGGGTCGGTTTGACGTTGGATTGGGGAAGACGCGTTGGCCCCGCCGGCAGATGCTTCAATTGTTTAACCACAGGGGGAGGTGTCTTATGGTCAGTGGTCGGAGTGTCGCGATTCTGGTCCTCGGTATGGGCTGGATGTGGGTGTTCCAAACGTCTGGACACGGAGAGGCCCCATCTGCCCCGAGCAAACCCAATGTCCTCTTCATCGCGATTGACGATCTCAATGATTGGACGGGCTTCCTTGGGGGCCACCCGCAGGCAAAAACGCCGAATCTGGACGCCCTCGCGAAGCGGGGGATGATTTTCACCCGCGCGTACTGCACGGCCCCGGCGTGCAATCCTTCCCGAACGAGCCTGTTGTGCGGCGTTTTGCCGTCCTCGTCAGGTGTCTACCACAATGACAATCCCTGGCGACCGCAACTTCCGGACACCATTACTGTGTTTCAGCATTTCATGGCTCACGGTTACAAGGTGTACGGAGGAGGAAAGCTCTTCCATAATGTTTTCAACGATCCTCAATCGTGGGAGGTGTACTGGGACCGGCCTGGTGATCCAGTACCGCCAAATCGGCCTCTCAATGGCATCCCAAATGCAGCGCAATTCGATTGGGGGCCCCTGGATGTGGATGACGCCGCGATGGGCGACACCAAGCTGAGTGATTGGGCGATTGAGTTCCTCGGCCAGAAGCACGATCGCCCGTTCTTTCTGGCGGTCGGTTACATTCGTCCGCATTTGCCCTGGTATGTGCCGCGCCCGTATTTCGACGACTTTCCCCTGGCGAACATCGTTCTTCCTCAGGTGAAGGAAGACGATCTGGACGACGTCCCGCCCTTGGGGAAAAAGATCGCCAACCCTCAGGGCGACCATGCGCGGGTGCTGGCCACCCACAACTGGGAAAAAGCCGTTCAGGGCTACCTGGCCAGCATCGAGTTTGTGGATCGCCAGGTGGGCCGGTTACTGGATGCCTTTCAAAAAAGCCCTTATGCCACGAATACAATCGTGGTCGTGTGGGGGGACCACGGGTGGCACCTGGGTGAAAAACTTCACTGGCGGAAATTCACACTATGGGAAGAAGCCACCCGCGTGCCCCTCATCATCTGTGCCCCAGGTGTAACGCAGCCAGGAAGCCAGTGCCATCGCACGGTGAGCCTGCTCGACCTCTATCCCACTTTGTGCGAGTTGTGCGACCTTCCCATCCCGGCGCACGTGGAGGGCAGGAGCATCGTGCCGCTCCTCAAGCAGCCGGATGCGCCCTGGGATCGACCGGTTGTGACCACGCACGGCTATATGAATCACGCAGTACGATCGGAGCGCTGGCGCTATATCCGCTACAGCGACGGGACGGAAGAACTCTACGACCACGAGAAAGATCCAATGGAGTGGACCAATCTCGCCAGCGATCCGGCTTACGCTGAAGTCAAGGCGGAGCTGGCCAAATGGCTACCCAAAGTGAATAAGCCGGAAGGCCCAAAAGCCAAGCCTCAGAACAATCAACGGCGAGGGAGAGGCACTCTCTCAGCGGAAAGTGCGTCCTGGCCCGAGGGCCTCCGGGCATATTTTGCCCAGGAATGGTTCGGCGAATTTCAGCCGTGATGGGGCTCAACCCTCTTCAATGACATTCCACCCCATCAGGCGGGCCAGGTGGTAGGCACTTTGCAGGTGATCCCCGTAGAACACCACCCGATGGAGGAGCGTCATCGCATCCTCGGTTTGGAGGGCGCTGCTCCAGTTGGCCACCATTTTAGCCGCGTCACGGACTTCGCTGACCAACTGCGTGCGACAGCCGTGGACCGATTTTTCGGGCACTTCCACAATTTTGGCTGTGGATATCAGTAAGGTGTCCAGGTTAACGAATTTGGTTCGGGTGATGACCTCGCCGACGCGGTACTGCACCTCGGGCACACATCCGCTGCCACCGACTTCCGAATGCCCGCGGAGCAGATAGGGATGCTCGGGGCCGTCGATGCTATCCAGCTTCAGCGGCCCGGTGCAGTGGGCGGTCCAAAGCACGTTCCGCGACGTGTCGAAGGTGGCATTTCCCTGGAAGCCGGGTTTATCAAAGGCATATCGGAAAATAAGCATCGTGAGCAGCGAATCCATGTCACCCTCGCAGGCGGCCGGTAGTCCGCGATCCCGCAACCGTGCGAAACCGAGGCAGGGGAATCCCCGTGGCAACCAGCCCATGCACGTGCCCACCGCCAGCCCCTGAGCCTGGTATTTATCCATGAGCCGATTGAGAGCCACACTCACCCGGGCGGCTTTGTAGATATCTTCTTCGGTGGGTTCTATGATCTGCTTGGCGCCTTTGATCCATCGCTGGGCTTCTTCGCGGACGGCGTCTTCTTCCACCGCCGCCATCATCTCGTCGAACGCCGCCTGCTCGACGGCCAGGACTTCTGCCCCGAGACGCTCTTTGATCAGTTCCGGGGAACAAGCCGGGGCTGTTCCGCGGGCCGGCGGGAACAGAAGAATCCGCGTTTGCTTGAGGAGCGGAATGACCCGCAGCAGCCGCACCGCGTGTTCTAGTTCGGCCAGGTCGCTCGTCGCAAACAGCGTGACGCGGTGTCCCGCCCGCTGCCACCGATGAGGATACATCCAGTCGTGCCCACTGGCCGGCAGCGAGAAGACGATCATCGGATGGCGGGCTTCCAGGATTGGACCGACCAGCCGGGTGAGGGCAAAGCAACTGAGGTTGATGGCGAGAACGGGTGTGCCTTCCCCGATGGTGCCCAAAAAGTTCTTGGTCTGCTCGGCGTTCTCCGATTTGCCATGGACCAGCTCGACATTCCCCAGCTTTTGTTCCACCTCGGTGAGGACTTTTTGCATTTTTTCAACATGAGGCGGATCGGTGTTCCAGCCACGATCCGCCGGCCCCGGTGAGCCTGACCAGAGAACGCCAATCTTGACTTTTTCAGGCCGCTGAACGGGAGCCGCCTGCGATGCCCATGTGTAGCTCCAGCTCGCGGATGCCGCCAGAGCGCTGAGGACGCTGCTACCCAGGAATTCACGGCGCGTGCAGTGTTCACACATCGGTTCAACCCTCCCGGAAAAAGGCCACACCACTTCAACCACAAGCCGAAGCCATCCCGCTTTGGCCGCCCTTGAGACGCCAGTAATGATGACCGGCCAGGTAGGTGTTGTCAAGAAAAGGCCAGGCACACATATCCTGAGCTTCACCCAGTGTGGAGGTGGAAGGCGACACGAGGGGCAGGAATTTTCGGAGTAGGGGGACGCTTGCCATGCTCCGTGACGGGGTGCCGATCGGTGTTGATCGGACCCGACAAGCGGGTCCCTCCGAATCTGGACGTGACAAGCACGTCCCTCCGGAAAATTGGGCGGGGCGCGCTGGTCGTGCCCGGTGAGAGGGAATGGATGATCGAGCGTTATCCCTCGGACCCGACAAGCGGGTCGCTCCGAAAGAGAAATGGGACAGAGGGGGCCACCTCTGTCCCATGCGCGTTTGCCGATCTTTGCGAAGCCGGCAGCAAGCCTACCGTCGCCAGCCGCTGAAACCCCGGTTCATGCCGCGAAAGCCCGTCCCGTACTGGCTATCGAGAAGCGTGCTGTAGTACGCTGCCTCACCCTCGATGGCGGAAAGGCCTTCCGTGAACGCCGGTGCCACAACCACCCGGGCCTCGACCATCTCGCGGTTGAGTCCGAGCTGAACGAGCTGGTTGACGATGGTTTGCCGTCGTGCTTCGTCAAGCTGCGGGTTTTCACCACGGGGCGACTCTTCCACCACAACAGGGAAGGGAACATGCTCCAATCGCAGTGCCACAGACAACAGGTGTTTTCGCCCCAGAGGAGTTAGGTCGGCCGTCTGGCCCACGAATTCGTGATCATAAAAGATGAAGTCCGCGGCTTCCGCGTTGGTCTGCATCGTTTCCCAGTGCGCATCCGTCACCTGGCCGAGCGGGAACGGTCGGTCGTACACCGGGCCCATTTTCGCCTCGTGAGAGACCTTCGGTGTATGGCAACCGACCAGCAGCACCACGCTCAGCAGTCCCCACGGGATCGCGGCGAAACATCGCCACCCACGGTGCTCCTTCGGCGGCGTGCTTTCCGAAATGCGTTGCCCACGCGTTCCATTCGTCAATCCCGTTTGCAGGATGCGTTTGTGCCGGTTCATGGCTTATCTCACGATTCTCCTGGCAGATTATTTCGTTTTGGGATCTTGTGCGGAATTGTGACTGTGTATATTTTCTTGCGGTGCAGGAAGTATCTGTGTGTGCTTGCGTCAATCGCCGTGGCCGTAGGGGCCGGAGATGGTGGCCGGTCCACCGGCGTTGTATCGCCGACGGAGGCGCGGCCAGGTCGTGCTGTCGTATTCCTGAGTGGGCCGCCCTTCGAGATGACCTTTGAGGTAGAACTCGTGGTTGGTCGGCTCGGTGACATCGAAACCTGGCAGCGGCGGCACTTCCTCGGGCTCCATCGGATGGACGATCTCCGGCGTGACCAGGATGATGAGTTCGGTTTCGTTGCGGCTGAGGCTGCGACGTCCGAAGATCTGGTTGAATATCGGCAAATCACCCTGATTGTTGCCGGTCATGGAATCGTCCAGCAATCCTGCAATGGCCAGCGTCTGGCCCTCACGCATTTCCACAGTGGTGGTCACGGCACGGGTTCGCAGACCCGGCGTACCGTTGACTGTGTTCTTCTTGTCGATCTGGCTGAATTCGGGAGCCACCTCCAGTCGGATGAGGTCCTTGTCCAGAACGGTGGGCAGAAACGTGATGATCGCTCCATACGCCCGGAAGTCCGTGGTGACCGCACCCACGCCGTTGACGCCGACAGCGGTGGGCACCGCAAACTCTCCACCCGCGATGAACGTGGCCGGACGACCGCTGATGGTCACCAGTGTGGGTTCGCTCAAGAGGCGGACCACGCCATGTTCTTCCAGATAGTGCAGTCCAAACTGGAGGTCGCCCCCATCAAAGTTACCAATGACACTTGCCGAACCGCCGGACGAGATGTTCAGCAGGGATTGAATGAGGAACTTCCCCTGGTCGAAATTCAGATGCATGTCCACACCGAAGTTGCGGGCGGCTGTCCGATTGAGCTCGGCAATTTTGACCTTCAGAGCAACCTGCGGTGGGCCGGGAATCCGCAGCATGTTGATCACCTGGATTGCGGGGAGTGTCTGCCCGGCCGCTTCCTGACCAACCGGATCGGCCGCCTTTCCCTCGGCGACACTCCGGCCACGAACCAGCTCACCGCGGATCACCGCCATGATCTGGGCGGCTTCGGCGGCATCGCGTGCCTGGCCCTTGACCACGAGCTTATCGCCGACGACGATCAGGTCCACTTTGCTTTCGGGAAATAACTTGGCGAGATGTGATTCGAGCAGTTCATAGCGCTTCACCTGGGTTTTCTCGACTTCCGGATCGGGGACAACCCGCACAAGATACGTCACCGGGCGATAGCGCTCATCCTGGAACCAGAACGTCACATGCGTGGCACCCTGGCTTTTGCCCAGGATGGAAATCTCCCGGGGTGTGAACTGAACCACGTCGCAGATGCTGGAATCCACAACCGCCGTGCGATAGACGTCCACCTGCGTGCGCAGCAGTTTGCTCCGCCGCACGATGACCGTCAACTCGCCCGACTCCTCGATGATTTCAAACGGGCTCGCAGCGAGGTCTGATCTCGGTTGCTCAGGCGCCGGAGACGGAGAAACCGCCGGAGCCTCGGTTTGCAAGCCTGTCAAAGCGGCTGCCCTGGAATTGCCGGAAGGGCTGAACTCCTTCACCTGAACCGATGGACGGGAGGGCTTCCCCGCCTGTCCGCTGACATCACCTGAATCGCCCACGATTGACGGTTGAACAGGACGAATCGGCGGGTTGTCCTCAGACGAACTGTTTTGACTGAACGTCGGTTGCGGTGCCTCAGGTCGCTCGTCCTCGGTTTGGCCGAACGAAGGACCTGTTGCCTGGCCAGCCAGAGAGGGCTGGGGCGTGATCACGCGGAACTGTGGGGTGGTGGCCTCCGCGGGCTGGCTTCTATTGAAGGCAACCATTTCGTTGTCAATGAGCGTCACAAAGCCGTCACCGTCTCGGTGGGGCGTGGCCTGGTCTGGTTGTGCGTCAGAAGTGCGCCCTGGCCAATCCCAGCCAGTAGCGACCGGCGAGGAAACGGCACGGTTTTCCGCCGGTTGCTGCGGCGTGCCCGCTGAGGTAAGAAGCACCATCTGCCGGTTCGGGACTGCGTTCTCCCCGGCAGCCTGCGCTACTTCGGAAATGACATCCGCCGGGACTCGCAGGACCGGTTGCTCATCCAGAAGGAATGGCCGCACCGGTCGGCTGGCCGCCACCGCCCAACTCTGGCTCACCTCCATGTTTTCTCGGATCAAACGGAGGACACTCGGGGTGGTGCGCGGGATGCTGGTCGAAGCCACGCCGAGATCGGCCAGCGGCGACTCGTCGCTTCCCAGGTTGATATCGGTGCTGTTGCGGACCACCAGAGGCGCATTCACAGCCCGCACCCGCAGGACAATCTGTTGTTGCGATCCTGGTGTCTCTAACACAATTCGCTGGGTGGGCAAAGTTTCGTCATTACGGGCGACGGAAGGCACGGCGGGTCTTTCTTCGCTAACCCAGACCTCGGCGGGGACGCTCTTGAGGCTCTCTTCGATCCAGACTTCTTCCGGCGAATCGTTTGAACGAGTAACTTGCCGAGTCGCGGCCACCGGCTGGGAGAGGGACGGTGCATCCGCCGTCGTTCGAATTCGCAACTCGATGGTGCTGTCCTCGGAGCTTCGCTGGGGAAGCGTGGCGACAGCGTTGTTGTTTCCATCGGGCATAAGGGGGTGCACGTCACCCACATGAAGTTGAAGGCGCAACGGGGGCGAGGCTTCGAGCCCAGTATTCGCCTCATCTCCCCGCGCAGTGACACGTCCCCAGGCCCACCAAAAAGCAGTGGTGACCACGGTGATCACACCGCAGGCGAAGAGAAACGGCACGCCCGTGGCATCACGGCGGGCCATAATCGCATGCTGCGCTGCCTTGCTCATAGCTCCATCCCTGGGTTGTACGCCGATCGGGTCCGTGATCAGCGACGGATATTCAGGCTGTGTAAGTCTCAGTGCAACTGATTCAATCCTGTTTAGGCTTCATCCCCGTGCCGGTATTTTCATCACCGTGCGGGAGCCCCGAATGTCCCCGTGTTTCTCTCGACAGCTTCCTTGAGTTGTTAAAGTTTTTGCTTAGGGAAGCGGTTGCAATTCCGGCTTATTTTCTGCCGGCGACGGCGTGAGTGGCCTCGCTTCGGAGGTGGTCGACTCTTGTCCCCGCGGCATCCACGGCGGGAGTTTCAGCCCCGGATAGCGGTAGGGGCTGTTGTACGCCGTCATGAGTTGCTGGCTGTAAAGCCCCGGCCAGTGATAGGTGTATTGCGGCGGCACCGGGAATTTGTAGCTACCCCGGCACGTGCAGTTAAACCCCCCAACGGCTGACATATAGCGGGCCAGACATCCCTGATGGATATGTCGCTCACAGACGCATGTCGGACAATCTGAAGATACTTCGATAGCGCTTCCCGCTCCGGGAAGAGCAGCGGAAGTCCCCGGTTCTGCGCCGCCGGCTGGAGCCGAGGCCGAGCCTGCCGCGCTCTGTTCGGACTGTGCCGCCCAAGTTTTGCCGCAATCGGCTGGCCAGTTAAAACCGATTGCCAACCCGATGAGGGTTAGCACACCCCAAACCGGTGACTTTGCATCCCATCTGGCTGACACGATAACCTCCTTGTGGCCGCCACTCATCGATACTTCTGGCCAACCCGATGCAACCCCCACAAACGATTCCACGCTGCTGTTAAGCGTTATCGTCAAAAATACGTTTCCACGCCCACTTGAATCGGGGTAAATTCGTCAATCAGGGGGAGCAGAATTCCCTCACTATCGCCACGGTTTTCCCATTTTCACAATCCGGAGGACCGGGATTTGGTGATCCGGGGGACATTCGGGCTATGCGGCAGTCGTCGAATTGGGGCAGGTGGAGAATCAAGGCAGGGTAACAGTTGCCGAATTTTATGAAAGTTTTACATCCTGTTTCTGTTGACTGATTCATCTGCGATTTTTCGCTGCGGCTGGAGAGTATCTTGATCGCCACGAGCGTGTGCGAAGGAGTGCGATTCAACCCGGGGACCTGCCTGTCAGGTCCGCTTTCGGCGGGACCTTTTCCGGAGGGACGTGCTTGTCACGTCCGCCGATTAACGTTTGATCATCCATTTCCTTTCATCGGGCACGACAAGCGTGCCCCTCCGAAGCGTCTCTCGGAGGGACCTGCTTGTCAGGTCCGTTTTTCAACGTTGGATCATCCATGGCGCGGATGCTTGCGGTTGCCTATCAGGCCGGGTATAGTAACCGCGCACATTGAGAAAAGTTTTTCGATGATACCCACCGGAACTCTCCCGAATAGACCCTTGATGCTCGCGCCAGCTTGCCCTGAGACTCGTTGACCCACCGAGAAAGGAGACCCACCATGCGCAAAGTCACTCCGGTGCTGACGTATTTAGTGGGCGCGCTCGTGGGAACAGCGTTCGGGATGGGCTGTCTTTTAGCCCAGGACTTTTACGTCTCCCCAGATGGCAACGATGGTTGGTCTGGCAAACTGGCAGCCCCCAACGAAACCAAGACCGATGGTCCGTTTGCCACATTGGCCCGAGCTCAACAGGCCGTTCGGGAACTCCGTCAAAAAGAACCTGATCGACAGACGCCGATTGTGGTCAGCGTCCGGGGCGGCCGCTATTTCCTCAATCAACCTCTTCGGTTTGCCCCGGAAGATTCGGGCACGGAAAAGTCACCCACGATTTATCAGGCCCACCCCAATGAACGACCGATCATTTCTGGTGGCGTCGTGCTTTCCGGTTGGAAAGTGGACGACAAGGGCCGATGGCATCTTGTCCTTGATGAGGTGAAAAGCGGAAAATGGGCCTTCGCCCAGCTTTTCGTCAACGATCAGCGGCGCTACCGTCCGCGTCTGCCCAAAAAGGGGTATTACACGATTGCGGAGCGGGTGCCGCCGCCTGCGGAGAAACAAAAAGGTGGCGATGACCGCCTCCAGTATGCCGAAGCAGAATTTAATCCCCAATGGACCAATCTCGGCGACGTGGAAGTCAACATTTTCCACCAATGGTCCATGTCGCGGATGCGGATCGCCAGTATCGATCCCGAGAAAAAACTGGTCATTTTCCGCCGTGGCACCGGATTCGACTCCTACTGGGCACAGTTTCTTAAGGGAAGTCGCTACTATCTGGAAAACGTGAAGGAGGCTCTCGGCGAACCGGGCGAGTTCTATCTCGATCGCACGACGGGCGAACTCACTTATATTCCTAGGGCGGGCGAAGATCCTCAAACGGCAGACGTCGTGGCTCCCCGCCTGGAAAACCTCGTGATCCTTGCGTGCGACGGTGCCAGCAAACGGTGGGTGGAGCACCTTCAGTTTCGCGGTCTCATTTTCGCCCATTCCAACTGGGTCTGCCCGGAGGAGGGACAGTTTTACCCTCAGGCGGAGGTTGGTCTGGATGGAGCAATTTCGGCAGTAGGAGCAAGGAATGTCCTATTTGACACCTGCGCGGTCGTTCACACCGGCACTTACGCCGTCGCATTTGGCGAGGGTTGCCGGAACTGCCGACTGGAAAACTGCGAACTGGTGGATCTGGGAGCAGGCGGGGTGAAGATTGGGCACGCCGGTTCGGCCAACTGGCAGGGGGCCAGCCAGCGTCCCCAGGGTGAGGATGCCCTCGTCTCACACATCACCGTGAAAAACTGCACAATTGCCCATGGCGGAAGGATCCATCCCGCGGCCGTCGGAGTCTGGATCGGCCATTCACCCTACAACACGATTGAACACAACGACATTTTCGACTTTTATTACACGGGGGTTTCCGTGGGCTGGACCTGGGGATATGCGGAAAGCCCAGCCCATCACAACGCCATCAATTACAACCACATCTACAACATCGGACAGTATGTGCTCTCCGACATGGGGGGTGTGTACACCCTGGGAGTCTCGCCGGGAACGACCGTTAATCACAACAGGATCCACGACGTTTATTCGTTCAGTTATGGTGGCTGGGGGTTGTACACGGACGAAGGTTCCACGCACATCGAGATGGCCTACAACCTCGTCTATCGCACAAAAACCGGGAATTTTCACCAGCACTACGGAAAAGAGAATCGCATCCACAACAATATTTTCGTGAACTCGATCGAGCATCAAATCCAGCGAACTCGCACGGAACCCCATATTTCATTCTTCTTTGAGCGGAATGTCGTTGCCTGGGACAACGACAGCCCGCTGCTGGGAAGTAACTGGCAAGACAACAACTTTCGGATGGATTACAACCTGTACTGGCACGGAGGAAAGCCGGTCATCTTCCCGGGTAATTTGACTCTCGAACAGTGGCAGAAGCAGCGGGGACAGGACGTGCATTCGATCATCGCGGATCCAAAATTTGTCGACCCAGCAAACGAGGATTACCGGCTTCAGCCGGATTCACCGGCCTTTAAACTGGGGTTCCAGGCGTTCGATCCGCGAGAAGCCGGGCGGACCAGCCCTCCGGTGCTGACTGCCAATTTGCCGGAGGTACCTGCCGGGTTGTCCAAGGGTGAGTGAGCCGGGATTAAACGCGAGGTGAAACGACGAAACATTTCGGGAGGGTGTTTTATGTGCGGCACTCGTGCTCTCGTTTTTCTCGGATTGATGGTGTTCGTTGAGGGGATGGCGATTCCCAGTCACCTGTGCCTGGCCGAAGAGTCCCAATTCCAGTGGACGGCACCGCCGGAGTGTCTCGCCAAATGGCGGGCGATGCGGTTCGGGCTGTTCGTTCACTGGGGACCAGTCAGCATCAAGGGGACGGAGATCGGATGGTCTCGCGGGGCTCAGGTCCCTATCGAAGAGTACGACAATCTTTACAAACAATTCAATCCCGTAAACTTTAACGCCGATGAATGGGTGGCCATCGCCAAAGAGGCAGGGATGAAGTATCTCGTGATCACATCGAAGCACCACGACGGCTTTTGTCTGTGGGATTCGGAATACACCGATTACGACATCATGTCCACGCCGTTTAAGCGGGACGTGCTGAAGGAGCTTTCCGAAGCCTGTCGCCGCCAGGGGATCGTGTTCTGCACGTATCACTCTATCTGTGATTGGTACCATCCCGATTACCCGTTGGGCTCTCCCGGCGGCCGAACGCGTAAGCCCAACCCCAACATGGAGCGCTACGTTCAGTACCTCCACAACCAGACGGCGGAGATTATCCGCAAATACGGACCGCTGGGAGTCATGTGGTTCGATGGGGAATGGGAAGAACCCTGGACGCACGCCCATGGCCTGGCGCTGTACAAGCACATTCGCACCCTCCAGCCCGATATTCTCATCAACAATCGCGTGGACAAAGGTCGCCGGGGCATGGAAGGAAACACGGAGGGGCCCGATTTCGTGGGCGATTTTGATACGCCCGAACAGCGCGTCGGCACTTTCAACCGGGAGCGTCCCTGGGAAACCTGTATGACAATTTGTCGCCAGTGGGCGTGGAAACCGAATGACGAACTCAAAAGCCTCAGTCAGTGCCTGCAGATTCTTCTGCGCACGGTGGGTGGGGATGGCAACCTGCTCCTCAACGTGGGGCCCATGCCGGACGGCCAAATTGAGCCCCGCCAAGTGGAACGGCTTAGAGAAATCGGTGCGTGGCTGAAAAAATACGGCGATGGGGTGTATGGGACACGCGGCGGTCCGTTCAAACCCGGCTCGTGGGGGGCTTCAACCTGCAAAGACAACAAGATTTATGTGTTCATTTTCAATTGGCCTCAGCAGGGACCGCTCGTTCTTCCCCCTATCAATCAAAAGGTCCTGGCGGCTGTGGTGCGGACAGGGGGTGACCTTAAAATCGAACAAACCAACACACAGCTTGCCGTGAATCTGCCTCCAGAACAGCGCGACCCACTAGTGACGGTGCTGGAACTGACGGTGGAAGGGCAGGCCTTCGATATTCCACCAGTCGCCGTGCCCAGCCTCAGCGGAGCGCTCAGCGCGGGAAAACCGGCCAAAGCCTCCAATGTTTTTCAAAAGCGGGTGACACAATTTGGACCACAAATGGCGGTGGATGATAATCCTGAGACCCGTTGGGCGACGGATGCCGGCACCCATGCCGCGTGGCTGGAAGTGGATCTCCAACGGCCGTGCCGTGTCAATCGCGCTGTGATCGAAGAGGCCTACGCCCCGCGCGTCCAGGAATTCCAGATAGAATATGCGGAGGGGGATCAATGGATCCCCTGTTTCAAGGGAAGCAGGATCGGGGAGCATGCCGAGTTTCGCTTCTCCGAGGTGATGGCGCAGCGGTTTCGCCTCAACATTTTGAAGGCGACAGAAGGGCCGACGATCGGGGAATTTCAACTGTTCGGCAGGGAGCAGAAGTGAGGAGGGCTTTTTCCAACTTATGCCTCGCGAGGTGATTCGCGTTGACTCGTGGGATGATCCACATCTGGCTCCCTACCGCAACCTTCCGGAACGAACACTTCGCGGAGAATCGATCTTCATCACGGAGGGATGGCTGGTCACCGAGCGGCTCCTTAAGAGCCGCTACGAGACGGAGTCTGTTCTCCTTTCCGAAGATTGTGCTGCCCGATTTATTGACCAGATCCCTGCCTCCATCCCGGTTTATGTAGGTCCCCGGGAACTTCTTTATCAGGTGGTGGGATACCAGTTTCATCAGGGCGTCCTCGCCGTCGGTAGGAGGCGGATCCTGCCATCGGTCAGGGATGTCTTGCCGCCACCCGAGAAGCCGGGACCGCTTCTTTTAGTGATCTGTCCCCAGATCACCAAGCCGGACAACATCGGGCTGGTTTTTCGGTCGGCCGCCGCCTTTGGCGTCGATGCTGTCATCCTGGGTGAGAGGTGTGCGGAGCCTTTTTCACGGCGGATCCTCCGTGTGTCGATGGGAGCGGTCCTCCATTTGCCGCTGGCGAAGACGACTAATCTACGGAGCGAACTGGAGACGCTCAAGCGAGAATGGGGGGTGGAATTGGTGGCGACCGTGCTGCACCCGCCTGCCGTGTCGCTCCCTGATTTCACTCCGCCGGAAAGGGTGGGGCTGCTTTTCGGCCATGAAACGGAGGGACTCTCGGAAGGCTGGGAAGATCTCTGCGATCATCGCGTCACGATTCCCATGTCCCCTCTCGTGGATTCGCTCAACCTGGGTGTGGCGGCCGGAGTATTCCTTTATGAAATCCGAAGATCGGCTCTATCCCGACGCTGCTCGCCGGTTCCGGGCACGGCCCTGCCATCGACTTCTGATCGATGAGGATTCCGTTGCCCACCCCGTGGATCACATAGTTTTTCGGGGCTGTGATGGGACAGAAGCATTTCGGTCCTGCCGTGGTTGATGTACCCTCACTTTTTTAACAATCTGAGCGAGGCCAAGGGCTCACATGCTGTAGCGGGCAAGTCATGAATTGCCCCTACAGGTGGTGTGGGCGGGGTGGAACCGGGCCTTCCAATTCAATCAATGGAGGGGCGCCTTTCACGGCGTCCGTCGAACACGGAGGGGCACGGTTGTCGTGCCCGGGGAAAAAGAATGGATTATCAATTCGGTGTTCAGCGGACCTGACAAGCAGGTCCCTCCGAGAGACGCTTCGGAGGGGCACGCTTGTCGTGCCCGGGGAATGGGAATGGGTTACCAATCGGTGTTGATCGGACCCGACAAGCGGGTCCCTCCGGCGTGTTAGGGGCCATTCATGAATTGCCCCGACCCGGAAACCGTTCTCCTCGTCGCGGCAAAACGCTGCAAACGCGAAGGTTGTGCCGTGGTTGTGGATGAACTTTGCCCGAACGGGTAAAATAGTTGAAATTGCGCGGATCGACGCGTTGCCAGTTCCAAAAAGAGGCGGGCTAGCGGGCATAAAAATAGGGGCCCTGTTCGCCGGACACAGGGACCCCCTGGGTCGGCCGCCCAAGCGCGGGCGTTCTCAAGAACGCCCGCACTGTGAAGCCCCAGCAGCCGTGTTTCATGCTATCGGTGGTTCACGGCCGTGAACTTTAAACTCCGCCCATGCAATTCTCCATCCTGGGTGAAGACCCCATGCAAAGCGCCGATCCTGCGCAAGAGAAATATGTTTCCCGGCTTGAGGGAATGCACAGGTTGTCCCCGGAGTGACCATATCACGCTCGACCACGCACCGGCACGGGTCAAATGGATGGTTGGAGCGTAGAATTCATCGCACGTAGAATGTTTCGCACGGCGGGGAAATAAAAACAGAGGCAAAAAGAGAAGAGATGGAAAAGATCGCCAAACTCGCTCTGGAAGACGGTACGGTCTACACCGGCGTGGCCTTCGGTGCCGAAGGCGAGGTTGACGGCGAGGTGTGCTTCAACACCTCGATGACCGGGTATCAGGAAATCCTCACAGATCCCAGCTACCGTGGGCAGATCGTCGTCATGACGTATCCAGAAATTGGCAACTATGGGGTCAACGAGGAAGATTTTGAGAGCTGGAAACCGCACCTGGCGGGCTTCGTTGTGCGAGAGCGCAGCCGCCGCGTAAGTAACTGGCGGGCAACGGGGGACCTGGATCAATTCCTCAAACGCTTCGGTATCGTAGGGCTGGAGGGCATTGACACCCGAGCGCTCGTCCGGCGGATTCGCATCCACGGGGCAATGAAAGGGGTGCTCTCCACCGTGGACCTCGATGACGCAAGTCTCGTCGCCAAGGCGAAGGCCAGTCCGGGACTGGTAGGGCGGGACCTTGTTCGCGAGGTGTTGCCTCCGGAAGCCTTCGAATGGCGTCAGCCCCTCAGCCACTGGACGAAACTCAACGGACAGGTTTTGCGAGAAATCCCTCCCGATGCCCCGCACGTGGTGGCCCTCGATTATGGCATGAAGTACAACATCGCCCGGCATCTGTTCAACACGGGTTGCCGGGTCACGGTGTTGCCAGGCACGGCAACCGCGGAAGACGTCCTTAAGTACCGTCCAGACGGCGTCTTTCTTTCCAACGGACCGGGTGACCCGGAGCCGGTCCGCTACGCTCAACAGACGATCGCTCAACTGCTGGGTAAAGTACCGATATTCGGGATCTGCCTGGGCCACCAACTCCTCGCACTTGCCTGTGGAGCCAAGACCTTCAAGATGAAATTTGGGCACCGAGGGGCCAATCAACCGGTGATGAACAAGGACACGGGCCGGGTGGAAATCACGTGCCAGAACCACGGGTTCGCTGTGGATCCGGACACCCTGCCCCCCTACCTCGAGGTGACCCACTGGAACCTTAACGACAACACTGTGGAAGGATTGCGGCACCTTGAGGTACCGGCTTTCAGCGTTCAGTACCATCCTGAGGCCTCCGCCGGTCCCCACGACAGCCATTACCTGTTTGAACGCTTCCGGCAGTTGATAGACGAATATCGTGGCGCCGTGGCAAAGAGTGCATGATTGGGCGGTCAGGCGGATTCGCGTTTTCAAAATGACCGTGGTAGGAAGAGTAGCACCCGAAATCTGCCTCGCTTTTAAAGAAAATCCCGAGCGATGCCGGTCAGTCTGATTGCGGTGATTGTTTTTTGTGATGTACTCATTGTGGCCGGTCTGGCGGCCTTTTTTCTTACCGGCGCCAGCCATGTGACGGCGCTCATTCCCGCGTTTGCTGGATTCATTCTCCAGGCCACGGCGGGGATAGCGTTGTTGCTTCCCTCGGTCCGTCGGCCGGCCATGCTCGTCACGGCTGTGTTGGCAGGCGTGGGGATCGCGGTGGCGCTTTCTCGCCCAGTCATGAAGCTCTTGGCGGGAGCCGCGCTGGAGTGGAATGCCGCTCTCATTTCACAGGTCATCATGGCCCTGGGGTGCGCCGCCATCTGCTGTGCGTCGATGATGTTCCTTCTCGGTCCTTCGGAACCTTGAGATTTTTCTCGATTTTTCTGGCGTAGTGGGTCAACCAGCGGATGCTCGGGCCCCGATGGACGCCTTGTGCTTTCTTGTCGTGTAGCGCAAGGCGAGAAGTGTACTCCGGAAGGCCCCAAATTTGCCGCGAACGCCGCGAGGCTCCCGGCCCGACATCATGCTCACGCCAAACATCGGGCAACACGTTTCGACGGTGCGGGAATGTTCTGTAAAATGGCATGGAAGATTGGCTGCTCATCACGGAGAATGACGGAAATTCACAGGATCGACGCATGATCATTGGGGTTCCGAAAGAGATTAAACCCGACGAGTACCGTGTGGGAATGCTGCCGGTGGGCGTGGAAGATCTGGTCCGCGCCGGACACAAAGTGGTAATGGAGGCCGGGGCGGGTTTCTCATCTGGCATCTCGGATCATGAGTATCTTCGAGCGGGAGCCGAAATCGTGCCCTCCGGCCGAGACGTGTACGAGACCGCGGACCTCATCGTCAAGGTCAAGGAACCCCAGCCGTCCGAAATGGCATATCTTCGCCCAGGACAGGTGATCTTTTCTTTTTTTCACTTTGCCGCGGATCGCAATTTGACGGAACAATTTCTGGCCAGCGATGCCGTCGCCGTGGCCTACGAGACGCTTCAGGACGACCGTGGCCGGCTGCCGCTGCTGACTCCCATGAGTGAGGTGGCCGGGCGGATGAGTATTCAGGAAGGGGCCAAATACCTGGAACGCCCGCAAATGGGTCGCGGAGTTTTGCTGGGTGGCGTGACAGGGGTGGCACCGGCCCATGTTGTCATCCTGGGGGGTGGAGTGGTGGGTTCCAACGCTGCAAAGATGGCTGCAGGTCTGGGCGCCTCCGTCGCCGTCCTCGACATTGATCTGGATCGACTCCGTTATCTGAGCGATGTCCTGCCGCCCAATTGTGCAGTGCTCTACAGCGACCGTTACACAATCCGGGAGCAACTTCGTCAGGCCGATCTGGTCATCGGAGCGGTCCTCGTCCCCGGTGCCCGGGCCCCGCGGTTAATCCAGGAGGAAGACCTTCAGCGGATGCCGCCGGGCTGCGTCATCGTGGATGTGGCGATCGATCAGGGGGGGTGTTGTGCCACCAGTCGGCCAACCACACACGCCCAGCCGATTTATCTCGTCAATGACATCGTTCATTACTGTGTCACCAACATTCCGGGAGCGGTTCCCCGGACGAGCACTCCCGCCCTGTGTCACGCGACGCTTCCCTGGGTAAAACGGCTGGCGGATTTGGGCATTGAACGGGGAGCACAGGAATTTCGAGAATTGGCCCGGGCCGTCAACATTTATCGGGGAGAAATCACACACCCCAACGTGGCCCAGGCGTTCGATTTACCGTACAGCCGTCGTTTCCTTTAGTCGCCTGTGTTGAACGTCTCCTGAGCACTCGCAAGTCACATGGCATCTCCCACAGAAAAGGCGTCTTTCCCTTCCCCGCCCCGACTGGTCGCGGTGGGGCTCGGTTCGAATATCGAAAATGCAGAAAATATTCTCCGGGCTGCTTTGAAGTGTCTGGCGGAGCAGGAGTGTCTGGAGCTGGAGGCCGTCAGCCGATTGCGTCGGACACGCCCCATCGGTGGTCCTGCCCAGCAGCTTCCTTACGTGAACGCCGTTGCTCTCCTGCGGACCGCGCTGTCGCCTCAGGCCATCTGGGATGTATTGCGTGCCGTAGAAGAGAGGTTTGGACGAACCCGCGAAACCCGGTGGGGGCCCCGCAGCCTCGATCTCGATATCCTTCTCGACGAGGCCGGGCCGGTATGTGAGGGTGGGCTTTATATCCCGCATCCCCGGTTGGCTGCCAGAAGATTCTTCCTGGAATCATTGGCCGAACTGCGTCCCCAGGGCTGGCATTTTTGGAGTGGACTGAGTATCGGCCGAATCCTCAACATCCTCCGCGAAGCTCCGCGGTGGATCGTCGTGATTCCCGAGACTTTCCCTGTCCCAAGGTCGGTCAGCTTCACGGGTACTGGCCTCACGAATACCAGCGTAAGCAAGACCGACGCAACCTCGCCGCCGGAAAGGGAAAACCTCGAGGACCTGGGAAACTTTCTGTCACGCGTCACCGCCAACAGCCCTTTGACAACGCTGCCCTCGGACCTTTCCTTCAGCCTTCGGCAGCGGCTGGGGGTTGAATCCGTGGAAGAAGACCAGGCAATTTCGTGGTGGAAGGAGCTGGAGGAGCGGCTTCGGCAGGGGCGAAGCGTGGTGACCGCGCTCCCGCCGACAAGTTTTACCTGGCGCGGCCGTGCTCGATCACCGGCGACGGAAACGCCCCCAAATAATTGTGAGGATTTACTCGGCGTGATTCCTCCCAAACGCAGCTCACGTGCCCACCGAGATTCGCCCGAGCGGGGGATTGTGCTTCGGCCGAGGGTCGTGATTTTGGGGCCACTCGCGGCTCGGTGGCGGTTCTGGGATTTTGACTGTCCGCGAGAACACGCGGCGTCTTCCGACCGTGAAAGCGGCTTCCTCCATCGAGCGATTCTGGCACGAGTCCGGCAGGGAACGCCCGTCGTGCTCGTGGAAACCTCCAACTCGGACGAGTGGCCGGCCCACATCCATGCCGCCCTGGAAGCCACCGAAGAATCCGGCACACCGCTGCCGTAACGGTTCTTTTTCCGTGTTTTGACCAGGAACATCCTGAAGATGGCTTTGTTGGGCGGTCTGGCTCCACCTCTTAATGGAGGTGGGATAATCGGAGATAATGAAAGTCAGTGCTCTGCTCAAGCAGTGTCCTTTGGATCTTGTATTTTCAGGTCCTGGGGGCTGGCTGCTGGAAGTGGGCCACGGGGTGACCCAGAAAAGCGATTTATCAAGCCGAACGGAGACAGCCGCTGGACCTTATGCGGGTCCCCACGCGGCGCACCCTGTAACAACGCCGGGGATACAGTATGACGATGCCCACAGTTATTCGCTCCGCCCAGGAAATGCAATCCCGAAGCCGGCAATTGCGTCAGGCCGGGCGGAGGATCGGTTTTGTTCCCACGATGGGAGCGCTGCACGAGGGGCACCTCAGTCTGGTGCGTGCGGCCAGGCGAGAATGCGATGAGGTCGTCGTTTCGATCTATGTGAATCCAACGCAATTTGGGCGAGGCGAGGATTTCGATCGCTATCCTCGCAATCTGGACAAAGATCTGCAACTTTTGGCCGAGCTTGACGTTCCCTGGGTCTTCGCCCCCACAGACAGCGAAATGTATCCGGCGGGTTTTGACACCTGGGTGGAGGTGGGTCGCATTGCACAACCCTGGGAAGGGGCCTTCCGGCCGGGCCATTTCCGTGGGGTGGCTACGGTTGTCCTCAAACTTTTTCACCTCGTTGAACCCGACATTGCCTATTTCGGCGAGAAAGATTATCAGCAGCTTCTGGTCGTGCGGCAGATGGTCCGTGATCTGAATCTCGCCGTGGAAATCCGGCCGTGTCCCACAGTCCGCGAACCGGACGGTCTGGCGATGAGTTCCCGCAATCAATACCTCAGCCCGAGAGAGCGGCAGGACGCCCTGGTCCTTTACCGCAGCCTGTGTCTGGCCCAGGAACGCGTCAGTGCCGGGGAGAAGGATGCCCGCGCGATCACCACTGCCATGCGGGAGTTAATCGGCAGCGTGCCGTACGCCCAAATCGATTATGTGGCCCTGGTGGATCCCGAGACGCTGGAAGAGGTGCTGACCATCGATCGGCCGGTGCAGGCTCTGCTTGCGGTGCGCCTCGGTTCCACCCGGTTGATTGATAACATGCGGATCGTGCCCCCAACTGGATGATTCCCTCACAGCGTCCATCACCACTGGGACTTTCAAAGCGCCGAAGCAATCAGAAACGCCGCGAATTTCCGACTCCGACCAGTCATGATAGGCACAGCGAAGTGAACTCATGTGGCGGACACTGTTTTACATTCCGGAACGCATCGGCTCGGTGCCCCTATTCGGTCTGGGATTGCTCTTCTGGCTGTGGATCGCGTGGAGTGGGCTTTCTCTGATTTGGACACTGCGTCGGCGCGGCTGGACGGGTGAATTCTGGAATGCCGTCGTCGTGCACGGGATCGTGGCCGTTGTGATTGCGTTTCTTCTGCCTCGCCTGTGCGTGGATATTCCGGGCGTTTACGACGCGATGGGCCGTCCTCTCCGGGGGCTTCCCGTCCGCGGCTACGGGACGATGCTTCTGGTGGCTGTGCTGGCATCGGTGGGCCTGGCCGTTCTGAGAGCAAAAAAACGCGGGTTCTCCGCGGAGTGGGTGGCCAACCTCGCACTGTGGTGCATTATTCCCGGAATTATTGGCGCTCGGCTATTTCATGTCATTGAATACTGGCCTGTTCACTACGGGCCCGTCTGGCGAACGCAGGGACCGTTGGCTGGTTTGACTGCCGTGCTCAATGTGACCCAGGGCGGTCTGGTCGTGTATGGGTCGCTGCTGGGGGGACTGGCCGGGATCGCCTTTTATGCCTGGCAGCAGAAGGTCAGGTTGCTGGCGATCTTCGATCTCCTGGCACCCTGCTTCCTGCTGGGATTGGCGTTCGGACGCATTGGGTGTTTTCTCAACGGTTGCTGTTTTGGCGGCGTATGCGAATTACCGTGGTCGGTCCAGTTCCCGGCCGGGTCCTTCGCCTTTCTCAACCAGGTGGAGCATGGCCAACTGGCCCTTTACGGGATTCGATTTCATGAAGATCCCCGGGATCCCGATCGTCTGCCGATCATTGTGGAGGTGGTGCCCGGGTCGGCGGCTTCTCGGTCGGGTGTCAAACCCGGGCAGCACGTTGTGGCGGTCAACGGAAGGCAGCTTACCGGTCACGGAGGGCAGTCTCCCACCGCCGTTCTGGTCGAAGAGCTGGTGGCCGCCAGTGGGAATCCTGTCCTCATCGAGGGAGGACGGGGCTGCGTCTGCGCTGCCGGGGAAGTGGCGCCATCTTCGGCCCAGCATCGGGCGGTTTCCGGCCATTCTTCCTGGACCAACACGGATTCCGTCTTCGTGCATATCCAAACACGGGAAGGGGGTGACTACACCTGGGAATCGCGGAACGAAATTCCGGCCCACAGCCGTTTCGTCCATCCCAGTCAGCTTTACAGCGCTGTCAACGCCCTCATTCTGTGTTTGTTTCTTTTGGCCTATGAACCCTTTGCTCAAAGCGACGGGGAATTGTGGGCCTGGTTCTTGACACTCTATCCCATAACGCGTTTCATCCTGGAGATCATCCGGGCAGACGAACCGGGCAGCTACTGGGGCCTGACGATCGCCCAGGTGGTGAGCATCCTGCTGTTCGCCCTGGGAATCCTCACATGGTTGTACGTGTTCTGGCAGCGACGTCATCTGCCCTCAGCGGAACAAACCAATTAGGATAGAAGGATGTTTCCCCAGTTACGGGAGGGCAAGGTGTGGACACACTGGGGCTCTCCCGAGCTGGGATATCTGCGGCCTTTGTTGCCGCAGAAGGGTTGATCCACGATCAGCAGGTCAAGAGATAGGTTCGGAAGAGTTAAAAGACCATGTCGGCATCCGACTCTCACAGTATTATTTGTGTCAGTATCGCCCGAGGGCGCCATCGCCATGTCATTGCAGAGCACCATTATCTTGCGGAGCAGGGCGTGAAGCTCGTCGAGATCCGCCTCGACTACATCAATGGGCCGGTCAATGTGAAGCGGCTCCTCAACGAACGCCCGTGCCCTGTCATCATGACGTGCCGCCGAGAGCGCGACGGAGGGCGGTTTCGGGGGACCGAACAGGAGCGGCAGCTCATTCTCCGCACCGCCATTGCCGAGGGTGTGGACTACATCGATCTGGAGGAGGATATTGCGGCCTCGATTCCCCGGTACGGTCAAACCAAGCGGATCATCAGCTACCACAATTTTCACGAAACGCCGGAGAATCTCCAGGCCCTTTACGATCGCATGGCCGCTCTCGACCCGGATATCATCAAGATCGCCACGGTGGCCAACCATCCCCAGGATAACCTCCGCATGTTCCAGCTTGTGGCGCAGAGCCGGATTCCCACCGTTGGCCTGTGCATGGGGGATATTGGGATCCCCTCGCGGATTTTGGCAGGCAAATTCGGGGCGCCATTCAGTTATGCGGCGTTCCATTCCGAGCGGACACTGGCCCCCGGGCAGCTCAGCTTTGAAGAAATGCGCGATGTCTACCGCTACGAAAGCATTCGCCCGGACACGGAGGTGTACGGCGTGATCGCGGATCCTGTCGGGCACAGTCTCAGCCCGCTCATCCACAACGCGGCGTTCCAGCGTCTGGGCCTGAACAAGGTGTACATTCCCATCCGCGTCCCGAGGGAAGATTTGTCCGAGTTCATCGACCAGGCCCCACAATGGGGGATCAAGGGGTTGAGTGTGACCATACCCCACAAAGAGGCGATTCTGGCCAAACTCACCAAGGCCGACAGCATCGTCCGCGGGATTGGCGCTGCCAATACGGTGATCTTCGAGGGAAAAGAGCGTCTCGGCTATAACACCGACTGTCGGGCCGCGCTGGAGGCCATCGAAACCGCCCTGGGAGTCTCCCCCAAAGATGCGACTCCGCTGAAAGGAAAGCACGCGCTGGTTCTGGGGGCGGGTGGTGCCGGAAAAGCCGTAGCGTATGGCCTCCTGCGTGCGGGAGCCACGGTCACCCTCACCGACGGCGACGAGGAAAAGGCCCGCCTCCTTGCCGAGAAGCTCGATTGCCCCTACGTCAAATGGGAAGACCGCCACTCGGTGGCCTGCGATATCCTGGCCAACTGCACACCCGTCGGCATGCACCCGAATGTGGACGAAACCCCGTTCGACCCCAAGTACCTCCGCAGTCACATGCTCGTTTTTGATGCCGTTTACAACCCCGAGAACACGCTTTTGATCAAGGATGCGCGGGCGAGAAACTGCAAGGTGGTCACCGGCGTGGAAATGTTCGTCCGGCAGGCGTGCATGCAGTTCAAGCTCTTCACGGGACTGGATGCCCCTGCTGACCTCATGCGGGAAGTGCTCAAACGGGCGACCTCCCCGGCGAAATGGTGACCCAGGCGGCGGCAAGGGGATTTGGAGGAGAATTCCTCAAACGTGACGCCCAGAGCACCCCCAGAACCGTCCCCACTTTTGTAAAAATCCACGCCAAACCACCGGCAGAAGGTGGCGTCGGGGTCAGTTATCAATGGCCGTTGCCCGGGAACCGTTTTCGTGGTCGCGGCAGATTAGCGCAAACGGTAAGGTGGTGAAGGCCGAAGCCTTCACGAAAAAGCGGCGATGAATCGCCGCACTCCATGGAGTGCGGGGCTTTAGCCCCGCTTTCCGAGCGGGACTTTAGTCCCCTCCGAAGGCAAATGGAATATCGAAGGTTGATAAGCGGACGTGAAAAGCACGTCCCTGCGAGGAAACGGACCTGACAAGCGGGTCCCTCCGGAAAGGGTCTCTCCGGGAGATGATTCGGAGGGGCACGCTTGTCGTGCCCGGTGAATAACAATCGATAATCCAACATCGCGAAGTGGACCCGACAAGCAGGTCCCTCCGGAAAAACGGACCTGACAAGCGGGTCCCTCCGGAAAATGTCCCTCCGACGTTGTCGGGACAATTCATGCATTGCCCCTGCCGGTGAACCCCTACCTGAACTAAGGAGTTGGAACCCCCAGGTTGAATCTCTTTCCCACACGAACCCGTGGGGACGCCCGCGCCCCCATCGGCAGAGAAAAAGGGGCGACTCACGGTAACCCGGCATCGTCACGACGCTGCAACGGCGGTATACTTTGTTTTTCCAGCCCATTTTTGGCCGATTTCGGGCAGGAAAGCGGTGTCGCAGAATCAGGTGAAGCCATTGCAGATCCGGTTACAAGTTATTTTTTCCACTGGAGGAGCGTTTGAACGCCATGATAACTCAGGCGGATATCGAAAGATTGCGCAAAGGCATCGGCGAACATGCGGAACCTGTGCTCTCCCTGTACTGTGATGTCAATCCTGCCAAGCCGGAGAATGCAGGCCGGGCATGGATCAAACGTTGTAAGAACAGTCTGAGCGAAATTCCGGACTTGCGCGTTCCCAAAAAGCGGGCCAAAACCCTCTATGACGAAATCCTCACGCTCCTCGATCTGTCCGTTCCGGAAGCGAAAACCATGGCCCTGTTTGCGGCGGAGGATGAACACGGAAAGCTCACAACCGAGCGGTTCGACCTCCAGGTAGAGCTTCCCGTCGTGGATTTAGCCCATGGGCGGGTGGAGGTTCGCTGGGGTAAACCCTACATCACGCCTCTGGTTTTCGCTTTTGACGAATACGAGCGGGCGGGCGTTCTCCATCTGCGGCGTTCGCAGTGGCGTTTCTATGAAATTTTCCTGGGCGAAGTCCGGGAAGACACCCAGATCTTCGCGGAGATCACGCCCAATCAATGGAAAGAGCTGGCCGATTATCGCAAGGTGCTGGAAGGCGGGCTGTTGCGGGCGAAATCGGTCCGGGACCAGGACAAATACCGGGCCAAGCTGCAAACCTGGGCCCGAAATTTCTACTCCAAGCTGGCCCGATTGCTCGAGCAATGCATCCTGCGGCTGGATGTGAATCGACTTGTTCTGATGGGCGACGACTGGGAAACTGGTTTCTTCGAGGTTTTCCTCAATCGAAATTTGCGGGGACGGCTCGTCGGTCGGGTGGGCCATCCACCGGTCATCGACGAGGCAAGTTCTAAAGACATCCTGGAGAAGGTGGAACCGCTCCTCAACGAAGCAGAGCGACGGGACGAAATGCGTCTTTTGACGGAAATTCGCGAAGGTGCTGGAATCTGGGGAGCGGAAAAAACGTTAGAAGCGCTCCAGATGGGACGCATCCAGGTCCTCGTGCTTCCCTGGAATCTGGATCTGAAAGTATGGCGTTGTCCGCACGAAGGTTTCCTCGCGGAAACGAAGGAAACAGCTCTCACTTTCTGTGAACAGCCCGTGGAAATCCCCTTCCGCGACTACGTCTTCGACATTGCCGAGGATTATGGCTCGCGTCTGGAATTTGTCCGCGGCGAACCGGAGCGCGTTCTCAAAGAAGAAATGGGAGGCATGGCGGGCAAAACCCGGTGGTGAAGGCTCCCCGGCGACAGAATCGAGCGGCACGGCCGGATGTGTGCCCCCCGCCCAAGTGGCCCGAAATTCCCTCCCGAGAGCAGGATAGTGGGTTTTTCGCTTTCCGTTGCAGCATATCGATCGTCGTAAGATATAGTTTTCTGGGAGTTCCCAGCTGGAGGCGCGAACCCGGAATGGGGGCAGGGCAGGTGTTTATTGTGGCCCCGTTGATGTATTTGTGGGAGATCTTCGTATGACGCCCGATCCCAAGGAAATTGCTCCGTGGATCACGTACCGGCCGGAACTGAAGGTGCTCGATTGCACGGTCCGCGACGGTGGACTGGTCAACGACCATCATTTCTCGGACGAGTTCGTGAAAGCCCTTTACCACACCTGTGTGGAGGCCGGCATCGACTATATGGAGATCGGGTACAAGGCCTCGAAACGGGTTTTTCAGCGGGACCGCTTTGGCACCTGGAAATTCTGTGATGAGGACGATGTCCGCCGCGTCGTGGGGGACAATGCCACGTCGCTCAAGCTGGCGGCCATGATGGATGCGGGCAAATCGGACTGGAAAACCGATCTCCTTCCCAAAGATCGCAGCGTTTTCGACATGATCCGCGTGGCGTTTTACGTCCATCAGACCGTCGAGGCCTGCGAAATGATCAAGGCCGCCCATGAAAAGGGCTATGAGACTTCGGCGAACCTGATGGCGGTGTCCCAGGCCACCGAGGTGGAAATCGAGCAATGCCTGGAGTTGATCATCGAGACCCCTGCCCAGGTTGTCGTGGTGGTGGATAGCTTTGGGGCCCTTTATACCGAGCAGATTGAACGTCTCGTCAAAAAGTACCTCAGCTATGCCAAAGAGCGGGGGAAAGAGGTCGGTATCCACGCGCACAATAATCAGCAGTTAGCTTTCGCCAACACGATTGAGGCGATCATCCACGGTGCGAACCGGGTTGATGCCTCCATGGGGGGGCTGGGACGCGGTGCCGGCAACTGCCCGATGGAGCTTTTGATCGGTTTCCTCCGTAACCCCAAGTTCCGCATTCGGCCGATTTACCAGTTCCTCCAGGATTGGATTGAGCCGCTCCGCGCGGAAGTGGAATGGGGCCCGTACGTGCAGTACAACATCACCGGCCAGTTGAACCTGCATCCCCGGGCGGCTATTGAAGCCAGGAAGAATCCGGAAGACCGCAACAAGTACGTGGAGTTTTATGACCGCGTGACGGCCGAGTCGTAACGCCCTCGGCGGGCAAGAACCGCCCCAAACGCAGGGGAGCCAACATCGGCATGGCGCTGTTTTTCATGATCACCGGTCTGGCGAATTTCGTGGCCGGCTTTGGCCTGGCCATGTGTCTCGGAATTGGGCCGAACAGCCTCGGCGATGTGCTGGCCGTCCTCCTGGGCAGGCCCCTGAAGAGTGATGAATTCAGACATTGAGTCCGCAGAAAGCAGAAAAAGCGGACTAAATCTGCTGTGATTTCAGGAACGAGCGGCGTACGCTTCCGCAAATTCCAGAACCCACTTGTCAATGATTTCCTTGAAAGTTTCGAGATCGGCTTCGTTGAGCGGTTGATAGAAACTGCGGTTGAAGAGCTCCTTGTCGCGGATCGTGGCTTTTCCGGCCAGATCGAGCACGAAGTACTCCGAAAGCGGTCGCACCACCAGCTCAATTCGGCTGTAGCGTCGCTGCGGTGGCTGACCGCGGCGATCGATGTCGTCACGGCTGAGAGCGGCCCCCCAACCCCGTTCGGAGATCACAGTCTCATACTGAAATCCCGGAAAGTGCTCCTGGAGTTTGCGGAGGCACTGTTCGATGTAGTCGGTCAGTTGGAGTCGGAGTTCGCTGTGCCGAGAACGGAGTTCCTGTTCCGTCATGGCCCGGCGGGCTTCCGCCTCCGCCTGCATGTCCCGCCGACGACGGCCTCGCTCGATCGCCTGTTGCAATCGTTTCTCGAAGTCACTCATCAGGTTCTATCTTGAATAAAACACTTTTGCACGCGTTAATCCGGAGCGGGCTGGTTGTAGCTCTTTCTTTCGATTACGCCCAGCCTCCCGTTAGGTTTCGCCTTTCTTTAATCATAAACGTCGGTCCGCCATTTGTCGCCATCACCTCATTCCGCCCCATCCCCCTCTTTCTGAGGATTTTTAGAAAAAACTCAACGGCTCATAAGGGCAATTCGTGAGCTGCCCTGAATTTAAACAGGGATTGGACAGCGCAGACGTAGCCCCATCGATCAAGTGGAGCATCCAGCTTTAAATCATGGACCTCACATGCGGGTGCTCCCGGAGGCTGCAAGGACACGCCTGTCGTGCCCGCCTGACCCTGCTGACCGGCACTGGTTTTGCATCCAGCCGAATAATTTTTCCGTGAAGCGGCTTCACGCTGTTCCGGCGGTTTGCTGGTTTTCCAGCTTCTTTTGAATTTTCGCCCACTCGTCTTTGAGCGTCACCGTGCGATTGAAGACGAGTTTTTCCGGCGTGGAATCAGGATCAACGCAGAAGTATCCCAGACGTTCAAACTGATAGCGCGTGCCTACCGGGGCCCCCTGGACACTGGGCTCGATCTTGGCGTTGGGAATCACCTCCAGAGAGTTTGGGTTGATATTGGCCCGCCAATCCATCCCTTCGGGTACGTCGTCCGGGTCTGGCTTGGTGAACAGGTAGTCGTACAGCCGGACCTCGGCTTCCACGCAATGCGCGGCCGACACCCAGTGGATGGTGGCTTTCACCTTTCGTCCGTCGGGGGCATTTCCGCCTTTGGTGGCGGGGTCATAGGTGCAGTGCACTTCCAGGATGCGGCCGGTCTGAGGGTCTTTGACCACGCCCGTGCATTTGACGAAGTATCCCCACCGCAATCGCACTTCTCGGCCCGGTGAAAGGCGATAATACTTCGGTGGTGGCACTTCCCGGAAATCATCCTCTTCAATGTACAGAACCTTCGAAAAGGGCACCTGGCGTGTGCCCATCGAGGGGTCTTCGGGATTGTTCACGGCTTCCAGGTACTCTGTCTGGCCGTCGGGATAGTTGTCGATGACGAGTTTGATCGGCCGAAGGACCGCCATGACGCGGGGGGCCCGTTTGTTCAGGTCTTCCCGGATGCAGTGTTCCAGAAGCGCGATATCCACGACGCCGTCGTACTTGGAAACGCCGATCCGCTGACAGAAATCACGGATGGCCTCGGGCGTGTAACCCCGTCGGCGGAGTCCGCGGATGGTCGGCATCCGTGGATCATCCCAGCCCCGCACATAACCTTCCTGCACGAGCTGCAGCAGCCGACGTTTACTCATGACCGTGTAGGTCAGATTAAGTCGGGCAAATTCGATCTGTCGCGGAGCATAAATCCCCAGCTCTTTGATGAACCATTCATACAACGGCCGATGCACTTCGAATTCCAGCGTGCAGATCGAATGCGTGATCCCCTCGATCGAGTCAGACTGACCATGGGCCCAATCGTATGTGGGATAAATGCACCACTTGTTGCCCGTTCGGTGATGCGGCGCGTGAATGATCCGGTACATGACCGGGTCACGCATGAGCACGTTGGGATGGGCCATGTCGATCTTGGCGCGCAGGGTCCGCGATCCCTCGGGAAATTCTCCTGCTCGCATTCTGCGGAAAAGGTCAAGGTTTTCCTCCACGGAGCGGTTCCGATAGGGACTTTCCCGTCCCGGTTCGGTCAGGGTCCCACGATATTCGCGGATTTCGTCCGGAGAAAGATCGCAGACGTAGGCCTTGCCTTTCTTGATGAGTTCCTCTGCCCATTGGTAGAGCTGTTCGAAATAATCCGAGGCGTAATAACAGCGGTCCTCCCAATCGAACCCCAGCCAGCGGATATCTTCCTTGATGGCCTCCACGTATTCAGTATCTTCCTTGGTGGGGTTGGTATCGTCGAAGCGGAGGTTGCACTTTCCCCCGAACTCCTGGGCAATACCGAAGTTGAGACAGATTGATTTGGCGTGTCCGATGTGAAGATACCCGTTCGGTTCGGGGGGGAATCGTGTATGGACGTGATCGAAACGTCCGCTCTTGAGGTCTTCAATGATCGCTTCCCGAATAAAGTCTGTCCCCTCGCACGAGTCACAACCCGAGGGGGTCCCGGTGGGCTGTGCTTCAGACTGAATCTTCTTTTCCGGAGTAATGTTCCCGCCGTCAGTCATGACACATATCCTCAACTTGCCCTGGGAATTCTATCGGCCATGGCCGTGTATTCTCAATGGAACGTTATGCGCTTTCGGGAGCCGGCTTAGCCGCCGAAGCGGCAAATTTCTCGCGGGCCAGTTGCAGTCGTCGGCACACGGTGTCACGTCCCAAAATGGCGAGCGTGTCGAACAAACCGAAACCGACACTCCGCCCGGTGACCGCCACCCGCAATGGATGCACCACCTGGCCCAGGCTGAGTTGCTCCCTTTCTGTCCACTGATGGATGAGCGTTTCCAGATGACTTGCGGTGAAAGGTTCCGCCTCCCGCAACACTCCTTCCAATCGCTGGAGGATTTCTGCCACCCCCGGCTGTTGAAGCCGCTTGGCGACATCTTTTTCGTCGTAGGGAAGGTCTTCATCGGCGACAAAAAACTCGGGATAGTTCAGAATCTCTCCCGCCACGCGCAGCCGATCGCCCGCCGCTTCCACAACCCTGGCGATTTTTTCCCGCAAATCCGCGCTGACTTCCCCGGGGATCCACCCCGCCCGCCGAAGATACGGGATGACCATCTCCACTTTCTGCGAAATCGGCACTTCCCGCATGTGCCGCTGCTGGAAGGCCAGCAATTTCTTGGGATCAAAGCTGGCGGGGGCTTTGTTCACGCGATCCAGGGAGAACACCCGCACCAGTTCCTCCCGTGTGAAATGCTCGGTCTTATCATCCAGTGACCACCCCAGCAGGGCCAGATAGTTCACGATCGCCTCCGGCAGAAAACCGACCACCTTATAAAAGTCGACAATGACGGGATTGAAAAGTTCGCTGGAGGCTGCGTGTCCAATCTTTTGGGCGATCTTTTGGCCGAGTTCCATAAGCTCGGCAAAGTCCCGGTTTTTCAGGTACTTGTCGAGTTTCCGTTTGCTGAGCTTGACCTTGCTTCCTGGCTCGGCCACAACCGGAAGATGGGCAAATTGGGGCGCTTCATAGCCCAGTGCCTGGAGGATGAAGACCTGCCGAGGAGTGTTCGAGAGGTGCTCCTCCGCTCGAATGACGTGTGTGATACCAAACTCGTGGTCATCCACGGCGCTCGCCAGGTGGTAGAGCACCGTCCCGTCAGATCGCTGGATGACATGGTCCTGTTCCTGGGACCACTCGAATTCCACCGGCCCGCGAATGAGATCGTTAATCACGAGCTTCCCCTCGCGGGGCATTTTCAGTCGCACGACGCCCTGACGACCCTGGGCCCGGAATCGTGCGGCATCTGCTTCCGTTTCCGCCATAAAGCGGCGGCTGTATACGAACGGCCGTTTTTCTGCCTGAGCGGCTTCCCGCTCCGCTTGAATTTCCTCCGGCGTCGCAAAGTCCCAGTATGCGTGACCGCTTTCCAGCAGGCGGCGGACAGCCTCCTGATAGATGGGCAACCGTTGCGACTGGAAGTAGGGGGCATGCGGCCCACCAACTTCCGGCCCTTCATCCCAATCGATCCCCAGCCACCGCAAACCATCCAGGATCGGCTGGAGGGCTTCTTCAACATTCCGCTGCTGATCCGTGTCGTCAATCCGCAGGATGAACTGTCCTCCATGACGGCGGGCGAACAGCCAGCAGAAGAGGGCCGTGCGAACACCGCCAATGTGGAGGTAACCCGTCGGACTGGGGGCAAATCTCGTGCGAACGCTCATCGTATTTGGTGTTTTTCCGGATCGTTGTTCTGCCATGAAGTGTAAAGGTACAGGCGAACCCAAGATAGCGTTCCGAGCTTAGGTGGCGGTGGGGCCGGTCTGCCGTCTCTGTTCCATCGCGTCAATGTACGCGCGAAGCCGCTCTAGCTCATCCGTCACATGACGGAGCTTGAGCATGTTTTCGACACGTTTGAGTAATTCTGGCTTATGGATGGGTTTACTGAGAAAATCATCGCATCCCGCCGCCACGGCCCGCTCGATATCGCCCAACTCATTGAGGGCTGTCACCATCAGAATCATGATGTCTTTGGTGGCGGGGTCGCTTTTCAGCCGCTGACAAACCTCAAACCCGCTCATTTTGGGCATCATGATGTCGAGGAGGATGACGTCGGGATGGACTTTGCGGGCAAGCTCCAGGGTTTGCAGTCCATCGCTGGCGACGTAAATGTCGCAGTCGCACTGGGACAGATACGCTTCCAAAAGCTCCACGTTGGTGGGGTGGTCGTCCGCTATGAGAATCTTGCTCTTTTGAGTCATCATCCCCCTCGTTATGGTGGTTTCGCTCTCCGCCAGAATTTACTGCGCCCAGCGGAATGGGAACACAGGGCCGGTGGCTAGCATATCGGCCCATTATACCCGCTGGCGATCACCGCCGAGAGAGATCTTATTCCGCAGGAGGCTGGCCCTTTCGGACGGGGCAGAACCCACCGCCGCGTGGCCGCTGGATGAGCGGCCTGACCCATCCGCATTTTGGCAGAGCCAAGTTTTTGATGTTTGGTAGGGGCAATTCATGAATTGCCCCTTACCGCGGGCAATGGTCGGAGGGACCCGCTCGTCGGGTCAGCTGTCCTACCTTCCTTGCGTCGGGCACGGCGAGCGTGCCCCTCCGAAAAAATTCTCGGAGGGACGTGCTTATCAGGTCTGCATACCGCTGATTGCACGGTAGACGCAATTCATGAATGCCCCTTACCGCGGGCAATGGCTTCAGATTCCGACAGATCCTTCCAAAAAGTGGGGATGGGCCAGCCACCCGGACATATGGCACGAAGCTGCCCGCCAAATGGCGGCCAAGGTTACAGCCATAACTGGAGTCGCCCGCCCAGCATATCTGGAATTGCCTTTCGGGCGAGCTTCTCAATCAATCGCGGCGTGTAGCGGATGCTGAAATGGGATGCGATGATCAGCTCGTTCTGAAAGCGGTCTCGCCGGGCGACCAGGTCGTCAATATGCACATGCCCAAATTTCCGAATCTTTTCCCCACGGTGATGGGGCGAAAGAAAGGTTACCTCCATGATAAGGACTTCCGCCCGGTACAGGTCGGGATACTCGTCCAGGACGTCCACCCGTGTGTCGCCGAGATAGGCGACCCGCGGCAAACGGATTTCGTTGGTGACCTCCACGCCACTGAGACGCAGATCCCGGATTTTCTCGCCGGGCAGCCCATGGAACTCCGGTTTCAGTTTTTTCCGTCGTTCCCAAACGATGAATCCCAGCGAGGGGACGGTGTGCTGGGTGGGAACCGTTGTGACGACGAGTTCTCGGGAGAGCTCGACTTCCTGGCCAGGCGCTGTCGGCACAAGCTGGCAGGGAAGGCGTCCCCGATCCAGCCGCGCGATGATGTGAAGGAGCCTTTCCACGAGCGGGACGGCCTGTTCCGGCAGGTAAATAGTGGGCGGTTCCATCTTCATCATCCGCCGCCGCGAAACATACGCCGGAAGGGCCACCACATGATCGATATGGGTGTGTGACACAAACCATGAGGGCGTCCCCATGAATGCCCACGGTTGGCCCCCCAGATCAAAACCGAGCCGGAACTCCGGGATCCGCCAGTAGGTCTGAAAGGCGGCCCGGGAATACCCCTCGATGGTGATGTTTTTGTGCGAGAGCCTCTTGATCGGCAGATCTTCTAGCAGGACCGACTTCAGGGCCTCTTCGCCGGAAGCTCCCAAACACCGCTCATCATGATTTTGTGATTTGCGATTTTCCGAACTCACCGCGGCACGCTTTTCCGAAGGGACCATCACGTCTCCAGGTGGGTGATTTCCGCCCTTGTTCCAAAGAGCGTCACTATAAGCCCGGTAAGCCCCAGCCAACTTCATGGAAACGTCTATTGTCCGCTTTGGGAAGAGGCTTGCCCAGTGGTCGTGCCGTTGGCCATCTCCCCTTCTTCGGTTGCCGGAGGCGGTTCCCAGGGGTGATACGGGGGGCGGTCCTCGCGGAGAGAGAGGAGAATCTCGCCAAAAAGTTCTTCTTGGTGGACACGAATAAAGCCGAATCGTACCAACTCCAGCACCGCCATGAAGATCCCAACCAGCGTGGATTTATGCATCCCGGGCAAGAAGAGTTCGCGAAACGCGAGTTGTTGGCAATCGAGCAACCGCCGATAGATACGCTCCATGAAGACCTGGATGGGGGTGTCATCATAGACGAGCGTCGTTCCTGCCTGGACCTCGCTTTCCTGGAGGACCCTCAAAAAAGCCTGGACCAGGTCCCACAGATGGACTTCCTGCAGCGGTTCATCCGCGGGCTGAATCGGGCTCTCCCCGAGGTCATCGCTCAGACGCCGGAGACGCGTTTGCCATTCTTTGGCACGCTCCTCAAGCAGATACGCCAGATCCCGGTAGCGCTTGTACTCCAGAAGCCGCCGGACCAATTCTTCACGCGGTTCGGAGACAAATTCCTCTGGCATCTCCTCCCCGTGCGGTAAGAGTTCATAAGATTTGAGCTCCACCAGCCAGCTTGCCATGGCCAGATAGTCGGCTGCCGTGTCAACATCCAGCGGCTGGGCCGATTCCACAAACTGCAGGAACTGTTCCGCGATTTCTGAAACCGAAATCTCCGTGATGGCCAGCTCGTGTTTGCGAATGAGGTAGAGGAGAACATCGAGCGGGCCGCGGAAGACGTCCAGATTGACGCGGAATTCTGTCGTTCCACCCGCCATTCTGGTTCACCTTTCGGCCATGGGCCCGGGCATACCCCACACGTTCTAAAATCCTTTGCCGCGATGCATTACAAATACTCCCGCCATCCCCGCCGTTCCAGTTCCTTCAGAAGATTGCGAACATCTTCCTCGCGATTTTTGTCAGCCACAAGTGTGACGTCCGGAGTGACCACAACAACCAGGTCTTTGACCCCCACCGTGGCGACAAGATGGTCATCCCGGCGACTGTGAACGATCGTGCCATCCGCATCCCAAAAGATCACCCGCGGGGCATCAGCGACGTTACCTCTCTCATCCACGGTCAGCAGCCGCTCCAGTGCCCGCCAACCACCGACGTCATCCCAGCGAAACGTCGCCTCGATCACGACAACGTTGTCTGCCTTTTCCATCACGGCATAGTCAATGGAGATGCTTTTGATCTGCTGGAATTCGGATTCCAGAATCTCGCCGAATCGGGGTGAGTCAGCGGCTGCGGCAATTCGGGCAAGGGGCTGAAAAACTTCCGGACAGTACTCCTCCAGCGCCTGCCACAAAGTGGCGGCCTTCCAAACAAAAATGCCCGCATTCCAGTAGAAAGTACCGGCTTCCAGGTATTTTTGAGCCGTTTCCCGAGATGGCTTTTCCCAGAACTGTCGCGCCTGAAATATTCGGTGTTGGGGCGCTGTCTCCGTCCGAACGGGCTCCTCAAGTTTACTGCTCTCGGGAAGAGCCAGAGGTTCACCGCGCTCAATGTAGCCGAAAGAGGGTGAGGGATATGTAGGCGGGATGCCGAACGTCACCAACCGCCGCGGATCTTCCATGACCAGCCGCACGCCGGTTTGCAAATCCCGGAGAAACGCTTCATCCGGCGACACCACATGGTCGGCGGGCAACACCGCCATGATCGCGTTCGGGTCTTCCCGCAGAAGCCGAGCGGCGGCCAGGCCCAAACACGGTGCCGTGTTGCGGCGAGCCGGTTCCACCAGGATCGCCGTCCGGGGAAGAAAAGACAACTCTTCCGCGATTGCAGGCGCCAGATCTTTGCTCGTCGCCACGAAGATACGATCCAGAGGAACCAGCGGCAGAACGCGATCCACCGTGGCCCGGAGTAAACTTTTCTCTCCCCCGATGGGCAGGAGTTGCTTGGGACGGGCGGCGCGACTCTCCGGCCAGAGGCGGGTTCCGGATCCCCCAGCCAAAATCACCGCATGGAGCATGTGTGCCGTCTCCCGAAACTCCCTGAATCCATTCGCTTGCTCTCACACCTGATGTGACAGTGCAATCCGGGACAATCATCCCAAGGAAGGTGGACGTCCCCGGAGAGGCTCAGCTCACATTTCCACCTGGAGAGCCCGAATCCGCGGTTCAAGGCGGGACGGACCGATCCGCACTTTATATTGCTCGTCCTGGCTCATCCCGACCGTCTCTCCATCATGGATGACCGGACCATTTTCGAGCAGATAATATGCGATGTTGTACACCCGCTCGTACACAAACTGCGGTTGCTGCCGGGTGTTGTAGACTTCAATTTCGGGAAGTGAAAAGGCCGCCATACCCCGGGTGAACAAGGTCAGAGTTTGATCCTCCTCGATCTCTCCGTGAAAGGCCACCCACAGCTCCAGCGGAAACTGCCCCGGTCCCATCTGTCGCGCCGAATTGATAAAGTCTTCCGGCTTGTGGACCAGGAGGGAACGGGGCCAAAACACCGCCACGGAATCCGTAATCTGAGCCAGAGCCGCTGTGATTTGAGTCAGAAGAATGTACCGCTCAAGGGGATCCTGCGGCGGTTCGGGCAGAACAACGACCAGATGCGCCGTGTGCTTATCGATGGCCTCATGGGCATCCGGCCAGTACCAGGCCGACAGGCAGGCGAGCTCGAGATCTTCTTTCGGAACGGGGTCATCTTCCGAAAGGATGAAGGCCACGGTATCGCCTATCCGAATCGCCTGAAATGGCGGCAAATCCATATCCGGGGGCAGCGCCACGAGAGCTTCCTCAAGGGCCGGGAGACCCTCCCAGTTTGCCTGGAGGGCTTCGTCGAGCTTTTCCAAAGACGGTTTGGTAGGAGACCGTAACAACACCATTGCCAGCGGGGGTTCCATAAATCACCTCTCAATCTCTCCGCACGTTTTTACACGCCCAATAAGAGGGCGCCATTGTGACCACCGGGTGCCCCCGCAAAGGCCCTCATCGGCGACCAATCCCCAGTCGTATCCCTTTGCCGACGGACATCCGCGTGACTTGCGCATTCTAGCGCAGCCGGAAAAAAAGAGCAAGGCAAAAGGGATCCGAAATTCACTCATGCATTTTCTTCCGGGGCTTGATGAATCGCTCCCACGCTGCATGGACCACGGCCCCACCGAATTCCGGTAGCGGAAATTCGTGAATTGCCCCGACGTCCGGTCGAACATCACTCATAACAGCAGTGCCATCGCAGCGTCCTTGACGCGCCCGGCGGGATTGGGAAGTATACAACTTCCGATGCCAACGGCTGTTGCAATTGCCTCCTTTGTGCGGCCGAAGGAATCCAGCGTGTTTCAAAGAAGTGTTTCCAAAAGGAGCCGGAATTTCCGGAGTTCGGCGTTTTGGTCCACGCCTGGCTCGGGAAGGATGTCGATCGAAAGGGCCCGATCGTATTCGTACCGGCTGAGATTGGCAAGAAGCTTGCTGTACTCCACTTCCCCCTGGCCCACTCTCACCTGAAAGCGGTCCTTTTTGGTGTCGCGCAGTCGGACGTGCCGCACGTATTTAAGGATCGGCTCCATACTGGGGGGGGACGCCCGACCGTATATGAAGTAGCTGGGATCCAGGCAGATGCCGAGTCCTTTGGCGTGGTGGCAGAGCACGGCGGCGGTTTCTGGTGATTCGCTCATGCGGCCAGTCTCGACGAGCATGGCCACGACAACCTCCTCCATAGCGGCAATCGCCACCATCCGTTGCAGCCGCTCCACTTCCTCGTTAAACGGCGTTCCCAGTTCGGAAGCGCGGACCACCACCGTCACCACCCGCGTTGCCTTGGCCAGTTTGCAGCAGGCGGCGAATTGCCGGTAATACTCTTCCCCCTGCGCTTCAATGTCCACACTGTAGGCCACCGGAGTCAGGCGATGGGTATTACGGCAAATGGCAATCGCCCGATCCAGGTCAGCCGCGATTTCTGACGGTTTCAGGTGCCCTTCTGTCTCATGGGCAATGATTTCCACATGCGTGAATTCGAGATCATTGAGACGTTCGAACGCCGCTTCCAGTGGGAGATTGGCAAAACACCGGGTGGTTGCAGCGATGATCACTCAGTCTCCTCCTTCCTTCAATCCGTTGTGCTATTCACGAAGCTCCGTCACGCGGCAGGGGACGAGTTCTTTCCCTAACACCGCTTCCTTTTCCTAACTTTCATACCTTACCCCGCACACCGAAAAAATTTGCGCTCTGAAGCTCGGTGGCGGGCAGTTCAGGGTCTTAAACCGTAAGCTTACCGGCGATGGGGCAGCCTTGGCAACCGTGGTGGGCGACCGGCGCATGCCTGGGAAAACGCGGTTTGTCCAGTTTTCCTTGTTTCCAAAAGTCGGTTTTTGCTGTTGACGATCGGGCATCTTTTTGAGTATCTACCCCCTCCTACGGGGCCATCGGAGCTTCGGCATGGAGTGGGCGTTAGCCCGGCGTTGCCGACGGCTAAATCGCTTTTGACGGGACTGACCCGGGAACCATTCGCGCCACAATCACGCGCAAATTTTCCCGAAAGCAAGCTGGTACTTGTGAGGGTTTTCGCGGAACCACCGGTACAATCCCATGCGAGATGACGGCAATCAGCAACCAACGGCGGCCACCCTTTCCATATCACCCGTTCCGAAAGACAGGCCTCGGTATATTGAAGGCAGCCTGCTCGTTTTCGTACTCGGACTCCTCTGCGCCGGATGCGCCTCCCGGATGGTGTACAAAGCCCGCGCTCTTCCGGTGGAACTTCAACCGCCGCCGGTGACCGATATTCGAGATGTGGCCCTGCCGCAGTTGGCCAGTGTTCAGGCACCGAGCGACGTTATCATGCCGGGCGATCTTCTGGAAGTAAGTGTCCTCACCGGCCTTGATATTAAGGATACTGCTATTTCCTGTCGGGTGGACGACGAGGGCAATATTCAGGTCCCCCCTATCGGGAAGGTGATGGTTGGTGGCATGCGCTTTCCTGATGCGGAAAGGGCCATCGTCCAGGCCGCTATTGAGCGGGACGTTTACCGTCGGCCAACGGTCACAATCAAACGTGTGCAGTCCCGAACCTACCGAATTACGGTAGCCGGGGCCGTGGCAAAACCCGGTGTATACGATATTCCGGCTGCCCAGGCCGACCTCCTGACGGCTTTGGTTCAGGCCGAAGGATTGAAACCGGATGCGGACCCGATCGTGGAAATTCGCCGATCTGGTTCTTCGAGTCCCCTCGCGCCAGCTTTCGATTCCAAAGTGGGAAACGCCCCAGGCCAGCTAACCTCTTTCACGGAGGCGACCGCGCCTGGCGAGTCCATCAAGGTGGACCTGCGATCTGCTGGGCAGAACGATCAGTCCCTCCAGGAATACCGGCTTCAGGATGGAGACGTGGTGTTCGTGCCCCCGCGAAAACTCGATCCCATCTGTGTTGATGGACTTGTCAATAAGCCTGGCATGTATGACTTTCCGGCAGCGCAGGATCTGCGGCTGCTGGATGCCATTGCCCTCGCTGGCGGTTGTTCCAATCCGCTGGCGGATAAGGTGTGGATCGTGCGGCAAATACGCGGACGCAGCGAACCTGTGCTCATTCGGGCGAACCTCCGCACGGCTGCCAAGAACCCGGCAGAAAACCTCCGCATTGCCCCCGGGGATGTCATCACTGTGGAGGAGACATTTGGAACGTTTGTTTACAACCTGCTCAAAGGTTTTGTCCACGTCGGTGGCACTGTGCCCTTAAACTGAGTGCATAAAAATAGTCGAACTTGTACGTCACGATACACCGATGGATCGGACACGATAAATAAGTCGATTATCTAAGATCGTTTAATAATCGGACGGCCTTGTATCTCGCACACAAGTAACTGAAGACATGAGGGAGGAATGGGAATGTTTATTAACCCGGCATCCTGGAATTGTACATAGATTGTAATGGCTCAGACATCACAACAAGAAAATCGCAGTCTAAATCAAATTTAAAATTAAAAAAGAGCCTATGAACGAAAGTTCCTGGATTCAATGGGCGGTTCCTGACTCTGCCTCACACATTCTCCATGCAATCGCCCAATTTCTCGTGGCGGTCAGGCGCCGGTGGCAGATCATGCTGGGCGCTTTTCTGGCCGTTGCGCTTCTTGGCGCGCTGTATTATGCAACAGCACCCAGAATTTATTCCGCGAAAGCTGAACTACTTATACTTCAAACGGGAGATAACGCGCTTTCGCCGACGATTGAGGCCCAGGGCAGTCGCGAAAACAGCCTCATCCCCACGTTTGTCAATCTCATTACAAGTGCCAAGGTTCTGGAAGGAGCAATCCAGAAATTGTCGCGGGAGGATCTCGCTGTCGATCTGAATATGGACAAGCCCGAAACATGGGTGGAGGGACTGCGGCGCAATCTGGCGGCCAGCGCCGTGTACCGCACGAATATTATTACTATCGAATATCGTTCTAAAGATCCGGGTGTGGCCGCTCGGATCGTCGGCGCCGTCGTGCAGTCCTACCTGGATTTCATGCGAAGCACGACCCAGGGTACCACCGCTGAAATCATTCGCATTTTGACCACAGAGAAAGATGATATTGCCGCTCGGTTGAGCGAAAAGGAACAGGCCCTGCAGCAATTGAGCCAGCAGATCGGGGCCCTCGACGTGGGTGTCAATTCCCAGACCGTTCACCCCCTCGTGGAAAGGGCCAAGGCGTTCAACCAGGCCCTTGTGGAGGTCCAAAAAGAACGCGTGCAACTGGCTGCCTCGCTTCAAGCGTTGGAAAACGCCGTCCAGCAGGGGGCGGATATTCGACAGTATCTTTTTGCGGCAGACGACACCCTCGGTCAGCAGATTCTCCTGGGTGTGTTGGGATTCAGCCGCGAAGAAACGGCTGCCCGATTGGAAGTCGAAAGAAAGGTGGTCGAGGATCGCGTGGAGTTGGCACGTCTGCTTCAGGAATTTGGGAATAATCATCCGCGGGTCCAGGCACTGCAGCAACGAATTGCCGCAAACGAGGCATTTCTTCTGGCTTATCAGGATCGCCTCCGGGCGAGACTCGACAACCTGAATATCCCCGAACTCAGCCAGATGCTGTTGGGTACGCTTCGTCAACGGGTGAATGAACTCTGGCAGAAAGAAATGTCGCTTCAGGCTCAGTACGAACTGGCCCGGCAGGAGGCAGCCAATCTCGCGGGAGGTCTTGCTCAACTGGAGATGCTCAAAAACGACATTACCGGATTACGCGAACTCTACGGAGGGTTGGTCCGGCGGATTACGAGTCTGGACCTGGCCGGGGATTTGCGCGCTTCGGTGATTACCGAGCCCAGGGAAAACCGTTCGCCCGTGTCGCCCAGTCTCCCACGTGTGTTGATCATGGTGATTCTGGGAGGTTTGACGCTGGGGATGTTTGTCGTGTATGTGATGGACGTGCTCGACGATCGATTCCGAAGCGTTGAAGAGATCCAGTGGCAGCTTCGCGCGCCGGTGCTCAGCATCATTCGAGAGATGCCTCCACGCGAGGGTGAAGGTGTGGAAGTTCTCGAGGTAGTGGCGGATCCCAACAGCCCGGCCAGCGAAAGCTTCCGCACGCTCAGGACGGCCCTGGCACTGAGCGATCGGCCAACCGGGGCGGTTGTCGTCACAAGCACGCAGCCGGGCGACGGCAAATCCACGGTTTCCGCCAATCTCGCTCTCACCTATGCACATGTGGGAAAACGCACGTTGCTGGTGGATGGCGACTTGCGGCGTCCCGGTCTCACCCAGCTTCTCGGCTTGCGGGGTGAACCGGGTATCTCCGAGGTGCTGCGCGATACCGCCCCGATCGCCGAGGCCATCCAAGCTCGTCTCAAAACGAACATCGTGCCGGACCTGGACGTCCTTCCCTGCGGGCGTCGGCCGGCCAATCCTGCTGAGTTGCTTGCTGGACCTCGTACGGCGGAACTTCTCAACTGGGCGGTCGAGCACTACGACCAGGTCATCATCGACAGTCCTCCTGCTCCCCTTGCCAGCGATACCGCCATCTGGGGACGCCTTGCGGATGGTGTCATCCTGGTTCTGCAACCCGAGAAGAATAAACGGCGCGCCGTCATCAGGGCTGCCGAATACCTGGCCCTTTTAAAGATTCCGTTACTCGGCATCGTGATTAACAGACTATCCAATGAAAAAGAAAAAGATTACAGCGGCTATTCCGGCGACTACTATGGTCAGCCTGATGAAAGCCATGAAGAAAAGGAAGTCCCTGAGATCACCGAATCAATCTCGACTCCAGAGCGGATTGTTCCGCGGCGCGTTGCGTGATTCGGTATTATGACAGCCGTGCCATGTGGATAGATAGCAGCGGATAAAAACTATGGTTGACCAATGCACAATAAAGCGGTTATTTCTTTGATCCACCGTATAACAGATGGTGTTCTGATTGTCGGGTTGGCGCTGACAGTCCTGCTGCTTGGCGGGCGCAGCCCGTGGGCAGAGGCCGTCCTGCTGGCCACCGCTCTGATGAGCGCGAGTCTGGCTGCGGTGGCTGGCATCCTGTCCAGGCGGTCGGTTCGTCTGGGCGGTGCGGAATGGGTGCTCGTCGGCGGTGTTTTGCTGGGGATCATTCAGCTCTGCCCGCTTCCTGCGGGTTGGTTGCATGTGCTTTCACCTCACATGGATCATCTGCTGGCCGGCTGGCGGAGTCCTGCCACGGCTTCGGTACTGGGCGAGTGGCGCACCATCAGTCTGGCGCCGCAGGAGACGCGCCTCGGTTTGGGATTGTGGATTGGATACAGTCTCCTATTTGCGACCACGGTTTATCGCATTCAGAAAATAGAACATGTGGAACGCTATCTACGGTTTATTGCTTTGGCAATAGTGGTGGTCGCTGGCTTTGGATTGCTTCAATATCTTTTTGCGAACGGAAAATTCTTCTGGCTTTATGAGCATCCGTTTGCCCATACTCGGGACGCTGTTAAGGGGAGCTTTGTCAATCGCAACCATTTTGCGGAATTCATTGCTCTGGGGATGGGGCCTCTCTTATGGTGGTTGCTCTACAGACGCCCTGCTGATCGGGCTAAACGGTCGAGTAAGACGGGCAGCTTTTCGACCGATTCGGCTGTGGAGCAGAATCTTCTGTGCTGGATGGCTCTCCCGGTTGTGGTGGTGGCATTGCTGCTGTCATTTTCGCGGGGAGGGATTACCGCCTCGCTGGTGGCAGCGCTGGTTGCCGGCGTCGCGCTGGCTGGGGCCGGGGCGGTTCGTGGCCGGTGGATGTGGATCGCACTCGTCGGACTGGCAGTAATTGCTCCGGCAATTGCCATCATTGGGCCGCAAACAGTCACCGCACGATGGCAGGGGGTGTTCCGGTTCCAATGGTCTGAGATCGATTCAGCTCAGGCCAGAACGCATGTGTGGCAGAACACGTGGCGCGCGGCCCGGGATTTCTGGATGACCGGCAGCGGAATCGGCAGTTTTTCGGTCGTTCATCCCCATTATCAGAGCGCGCGGTACAGCGGGCACTATTACACGCACGCCGAAAACGGTTTTCTTCAGGTCCTGTTGGAAACCGGCCTGCCTGGCTTCCTGATCTTGCTGGCGGGATTGATTCTGGTTGCCCGATGGACATGGGTTGCCGTGATACAGGCCAGGGATTCACGGCATCGTACGGGGGCGGCTGTCATTGCGGGGGGATTGCTCGCCTTTACACTGCATGGGCTGGTGGATTACGTGTGGTACAATCCGGCACTCGCGGGCGTGGTCAGCGTGCTTGCGGGGTGTCTTGCGGCACTGGCACGACTCGGCGTGAGGTCTGCCAGCGTCCCACAAACCACTTTTCAAAAGCCCTTCAGCACGACCGAACTGGCTCAAACAGGAAGGCCTCGGCTGACTCTCCCCGTACTCGGGTTATCGCTAGCCGTGGTGCTGAGCCTGCCTATAGTAGCCCCGATTCTTACGGAGCGATACCGAGCCGGTTTCGCGGAACTGGCCTGGCACCGCTATCTCATCCTTTATCGGCAGAGTGGCGATATCGAGGAACTGTTCCGGGGTGAAGACAAATCCGCAACGGTGCAGGATTTGGACAGCACAGAAGCGATGGGAGAAAATGCACAGGCCGATTTGGCGGCCAGTGCGGACGCGATCCCGAATGAAGACGCCGAAAACAGAGAACAGGCGGACCGGACCTATTCCTTTTCTCCCGCCGAAATCCAATCTCCGGAGGGAGTTTTCGGCCAGCAACTGAAGGAGGCAATTGAGCGAGAGTGGGAAATGATTCGGTGTCTTCAGGATGTCGTGCGTCTTGATCCGAAACGCGCGGAGGCTCATCTGCGGCTGGCCAAGGCTTACCTTCGGTTGTTCCATCTTCAGCAGTCGTGCTGTGCCAACCCAATGCCGCTCTCTCAGATTCGCGATGCAGCGCTTCATGCGCAGTTTGCGTCCGTTCAGGAATTGAGATCCTGGCTGCGGGCCGCATTTGGGGATCACGTCGAATTGCTGGACAGGGCATCCGAAGAATCGTTGATTGCCTGCCGGTTGTGTCCCCTGCAAGCGGAGGCCTACTTTATTCTCGGGCAAACGTCTTTCTTGCGTGGGGAATCCGAAGGAACGCTCCTCACATGGTACGAGCAGGCTCTGGCGGTCCGTCCGAATGACGGTGACCTGCTCTTCCGTATCGGGGCCGAGTTTGCATTTATAGGGCGGCTTGAGGACGGCATTGCCCTGTGGCGCAAGGCGTTTTCCTGCGGTCCCTGGTATCGGGAACGCCTCCTGCGCTTTCTGGTGGGCCGATCTCCGCCGGAGCTGGTTGATCAGGAAATCGCGTTTCTCCTGGAGACGTTCGAGCCGGACCTGGAATCGCTGAGACTGATGTATCGGCTCTATCGGAAGCGGTATCCTCCGGAGATGTTAACGCGGCTGCAGCGGACTTATGCCTCGGCACTTCAGGCGGCACTCTCGAGAGATGAAGTTGCGTCGGAGGAACGGAGCAATCTCTGGTTGGAGGCGTACTTTCTCTTCCAGGATGCGGGCGATGAGGAACAGGCCATCGCCTGTGCTCGGGAGGCGGTGCGTGCCAATCCCGCCAGTTATCGAGCGCGCTACTACCTGGCGATCAGCTTGGAAAAGGTGGGAATGTACGCTGAGGCGGAAGAACATCTCCGGTGGTGCGTGCAACGGCGCCCGGGACATCGGGCCTTGCAGAAGCGGCTCCAGGACGTAGCGAGCAAACGGCTGGAGGCGGAGCGGCTGGCGCGCATGCCGGGCGGGGAAACTGCTGGTTTTGGGAGGAGTCGTTGAAGTTGAAGGCAGACGGGTTCATTTAATGCCCTTGTTCCGGAGGACGGCTTCGGATATGCATTAACTCGGGAAAAGGATGTCCCGTTCCATCGGCAGCAACGGAGGTTGCCGTGACTATTTCCGGAACAGGTTCTCAATCTGATCAGGATCGTGGTGTTGTGCCATTCACTCGGACGCCCGACCTGCGAGTTGTCCGCGGGGAGGAAGGGTCGGAGTGTTTTTCCGGCGAAGAAAATGGATCCCAGCCGCGGGGCCGGGCCGGTTATGCTGATTCAATCGCCAGCAAATTCAAGATTGGCTGTGGTAAAATCCGCAGCGCAGTCGTCACGGTGAGTCGCCACCTCAGGGAAAGGGACTGGGGAGTTTTTCGGCGGGTGCGATTCTCGACCGGGCGACCCGCGACACCGGCCAGCTTGGGAAAGAGTTTGCTGGGCGTTGCCGCGCTGGTCGTAGGCCTGGTGGCAAGCTACCTGTGTGCCTTTCACCTGCGATTTGACGGCCTGAACCAGGGGGAAGTCCTGCGGTGGTTTTGGACGACCCTTCCCTATGTGGTTGCTATCAAGCTTCTCGTCTTTGTAGCTTTTGGGATTCACCGGAGTTGGACCAGGTTTCTCAGCTTTTATGATCTTCTGGTGCTGGTTGAAGCGAGCACGGCTGCGCTGGCGGCGGTTGTCATTTTCGATCGCTTTTTTCTCCCGCCCCGCATGGTTCCGCGGGGGATTCTCCTCATTGATTGGGGAAACACCGTGCTCATTCTGGGCGGAGTCCGGGCGATCGTGCGGGCAATTCGCGATCGAACCTGGCAAAATTTCTTCAGCAATGATCCGCCGGTTTTCATCGTGGGAGCGGACGAGGCGGGAGAGGATCTTCTCCGGGCGATCAATCGGCATTCTTCCTGCCGCTATCGTGTTGTGGGCTTTATTGATCGGCAGGCGGGACGGGTCGGAACACGCATCGGGGGCGTCCCCGTCATCGGAACCGTGGAGCAAGCTTGTGAGCTAGCCCAGAAACTCGGTGTCAAGGACGTTTTCCTGGCAGGCGGCTCGCTCAGCGGACGTGAAATCCGCCGCTTGATGGAAGAAGCGAGGGAAACAGGAATCCACGTTCAGGTCCTTCCCAGTTACGAGCAACTGCTTTCCGGACGCGTTTCGGTCCAGCCCCGGCCCATCGCCATTACGGATCTTCTTCGCCGCGATCCCGTCGCTCTGGAATGGGAAAACCTGCGGCATTGGCTGGAAGATCGTGTGCTGATGGTGACAGGTAGCGCGGGCAGCATTGGGTCGGAAATCGCCAGGCAACTCGTTCGCTTTCATCCCCGGTGTCTGGTTTTAGTGGACCGGAGCGAGACCGGACAGTTTTTTCTCGAGCGCGAGCTGAAACACCTGGCTAGCACTTCAGGAAGCGTTCATCGTACCGAGCTTGCTGTCCTTCTGGCTGACGTCCTCGATTGTCGGCGGATGGACAACCTCTTTGCCCGGTATCGACCCGACGTCGTGTTCCATGCCGCGGCCTACAAACATGTGCCATTGTTGGAGGCGCATCCTGGGGAAGCGGTCAAAAACATCATCCTTGCCACGCGCAATGTGGCGGATCTCGCCCATCAGCACGGAGCCGAATCGTTCGTGATGATTTCCACCGACAAGGCGGTCAATCCCACCAGCGTGATGGGAGCCTGCAAACGCGTGGCGGAAATGTATGTCCAATCCATGCGCGAGGTGTCACCCTGCCGATTTGTGACGGTTCGCTTCGGCAATGTGCTGGATTCCGCGGGTAGTGTGGTGCAGATTTTTCGCCAGCAGATTGCGGAAGGCGGTCCGGTGACCATCACCGATCCCCGCATGGAGCGTTTCTTTATGACAATCCCCGAGGCTGCCGGTTTGGTGATTCAGGCGGGCATCATCGGCGAAAGTGGTCAGATCATGGTTCTCGACATGGGCGAACCGGTCCGGATTGTGGACCTGGCCGTGGACATGATCCGCCTTTCTGGTTTGGAAGTCGGTCGGGATATCGAAATCGAGGTGGTCGGGCTTCGGCCGGGAGAGAAACTTTTTGAAGAGCTTCAGGCCGCCGACGAAAAGACGATCCCCACACGGCACGACAAGATTCGGGTGGCTGTCAGTCCCCGTGTGAATCGGGAGGCGATTCTTCGCGCAATAGACCGGCTATCGCGACTTTTAGAGGCCGACGACCGCCAGGTCATTGCCGAGCTTCAGCGAATCGTTCCAAATTATTGTCCGCAGGGTCAGCCGGAAATTCCCGCTGTCCGCCGGGCTGCATGAAAAAGAAATCACCTACGTCCCATAAGGACTGCAATCAAAAAAATCACGCTGCATAGTGACCAATGAGAGGAAGCGGTACCATGCCTGCGCACGCTCAGCCATCCTCGCGAATTCCTCAGCGTCCCCATGTGGTGTTCATTATGGGGGCCGGACGGAGCGGTTCGACCGTGCTCGACCTCTTTCTGGGGCAGCATCCGCTTGTCCAGAGCGTGGGAGAGCTGTGCAACTTTGTGCATGACGGTTGGATCGAGCGGCGGCTTTGCTCCTGTGGACAACGTGTCCCGGAATGCGAACTCTGGTCTCGCGTCACCGAGTTGTGGAAAAAACGGTCCCAGGTCGATCTGGAGGCCTATGAAGAGTTGCGAAACCGTGTGGAGGAGCGTCGGAGCGTTCTGTGGCAGATGTTCTCTCGACCCTCGCCCGAGCAGGTGCAGCTCGGTAAGGACGTGCGGGGAAATTTTCTTACCTATGCCCAGTGGACCGCCGGGCTTTATCAGGCGATCTGCGAAGTGACGGAGAAGATCGTGGTGGTGGATTCGTCGAAGAATCCCGCCCGGGGATTGGCGCTGGTTCTCATGGCGGAACGCCTGGACCTGATCGATCTGCACCTGGTTCATCTTGTGCGTGATGTGCGGGGCTTTGCCTGGTCTGTCAAAAAGAGTTTTCGCTCGGACGAGCAGGCGGGAGTTGCCCACGATATCCGCGGTTTGCCGGTTTGGAGGAGCGCTCTGGCGTGGACCTTCGTCAATAGTATGGCCGATCTTGTCCGGCGGCGTCACGAAACAAGTCGATCTCTTCTGGTCCGTTACGAAGACTTTGTGAGCGAGCCGACTCCGGTCGTGCTTCAGCTTGCAGGCTTTATCGCCATTCCGCCTGGTCCGTGGGTAGAGCTTCTCCATTCTGATAGGCCGATCGAACCCGGTCATATCGTGGCAGGGAATCGCCTGCGAATGCAGCGTCATATCCGACTGAGACCGGACGTTGAATGGCAGTCGAAATTGAGCTTTGCGGAAAAAATGGTGATTTGGCTCCTGGCAGGCTGGAAGGCTCGGTCATATGGATATCACTACCGGCCTGCCGCGTCAGAGCTTGATCAACCCGTCGGCATGACCTCCCCACCCACCGGCCACCCCCTTGCCGGACCGCACTTTCTCGCGTCACACGATCGCCAATCGACCGGATCATCGCCTGTCTCGGAATCTGCTCAACCCTGATGGATCGCCTTCCTTGCGAGGCCGGGTACAGAGAAAACATGTCTCCATCGAAACCGGCGAACAGCCCCGAAGAAACACCTGCGTGCCGTATTGTGGCGTTCCGCCAGTCATCCGCCCTGCCGCCGCTTTCCATTCGGCAGAACTTTGCCTGGTATCTCTCCGGTAACGTGACTCAGGCGGTCTCAAGGCTGCTCGTTCTCGTGCTTCTGATCAAGTTGGGAGGATTGGCGGAAGCCGGGCGGTGGGTCGCCGCGGTGGCCCTTGGCACGCCGATCTTCGCCGCTTTTGAATTGGGGCTTCGCAATCTTCTCGTGTGCGACGTGCGACGTCGCTTTCCATTTCAGGACTATTTTTCCATCCGAGTCGTCGGCGCTATTTTGGCATGGCTTGTTGCGCCGCTGGCCGCTCTGGTGTACACAGCGAACCCGGCTTTCGTCGGTTTGGTGTTCATTGTGGCCACGGGCCGAATGTTCGATTCTCTCGCCGACATCGGCTATGCAGTGCTGCAACGGGAAGAGCGGATGGATCGGATCGGGGCGGGCTTCCTGCTGCGGTATGGCCTCAGTTTAGTGGTGATAGCGGGGGCACTGGCAGTGGGCGGAGGAGCCTTTGCAGCCGCTTGCGCGGACGCTCTGGCGGCAGGGGCAGTCTTTTTCGGATGGACACGGCCGCACGTTTCGCGCCTCCTTGCCGGTATGGTTCTTTCGCAAGGAGCTCCGGGGACAGGTTCCAACTCTTCACCTCCCACACCGGTGGAAATCATTCAATGGCAGCGACCGCACGCCGGATGGCTCAAAATCATCTGGGAAAGCCTTCCCGCCGGAGTGGTCAATTTTGAAATCAATTTGATCACCAACATCCCACGCTACGTGGTGGATATGGCCTTGGGAGAAGAAGCTCTGGCCGTCTTTGCTTCTGCCCTCCAGGTGGCCGCGGTAGGCCAGCTCTTTGTGAGCGCGATGGCCAACGCCCTCGCCCCCCGACTGGCGCGGTGTTATCACGCTCTGGAACTTCGACGCTACGTTTTTTTGTTGAGTCGTTTCATGGGCGTCACAATCCTGTTCGCCTTATTGCCTTTTGCCTTGGTTGAGACGGTCATCGGCCAAAAACTGCTCGCTTTGATTCTCACACCGCGGATTCTCGAGGATCCGACATTTCTTCGCTGGATTGTGGTGGCCGCCTGCATCCTCTTCATGACCAGCGTGCTGGGACGCGGCGTCGAATCCCTCGGGGCGTTTCGACAGCATATGGTGATCCGGGGGGCAACCGTGCTCGTCCTGCTCATCCTTTCACCGGTTTTCACCGCGTGGTGGGGAATGCGCGGGACGGCGCTGGGCCTGGCGGTGGCCCTGGCAGTTTCGCTCCCCTTCTATTTGGCAGTGATTGTTTCCGCCTGGGTGCGAGCCTTGAATGTGCCGCACGAGTCTGCCCAGGCAATCTCTGTAAAAAAGGCTGCCGCATGAACGGCAGCCCGGGAAAGCTTGGACTCTTCACTCAGTTGCAGCAAGAAGCACAGTTGCTGGAGTGGCAAGCCCCGCTACTCAATCGGTGTAAGGACGACATCGTCCAACCCGAACATGTAGGCTTTGATGGCCTTTTCATTAGCACCCACGATCTCCACGCGGAGCGTATTCTCCCCTTTATTGAGTTCAAAAGTACCCAGCGGGATGGGCTCGGTACGAATGACCTCAGGATTGTAAAGGTCGATGGGATCGCCCGCCTTCTGGCCATTGATCGAAAGCTGAACGATGCCATAATCCCGCGCCTTGGTGAGGATGACGGCCACCTGATACTTGCCATCTTTCGGGGCTTCGAATCCTACTTCCAGCACATCGCCGGGTTTGGCCCCCGTCCACCACAGGTGGTCATTGTTGCTCCATTTACCGAGGGGAAAGTGCTGCATTCCCTGGGCCTCCAGATTTCCCGGCGGCTCGTTCAGAATGCGAAAGCCGGCAATCTTGAGCGCCTTTTTCACGTAGTAATCGTGACGTTGTTCCACGGGGACCGGGTCGTAAGGGTCCTTGCCCAGGGGATCAAGGTACCAGCACACCGTCACCGCATACTGGGTGCCGCGTTCTTCGGTACGGAAGTACTTCTCGATGTAGCCATCAAAGCTGGTGTGGAAGGGCACGTTATCCACGAGTTGCCAGCGGAACACTGACTGATGCCCCTTGTTGTTCTGCGTCATTGTTTGACAGTGGTATGCCCGCTGGAAAAGGTGTGGATCACACCACGCATAACCGAAATAGTCCTCGGAGCCTGTACCGAAGGTGGACGGATACTTTTCACCGTCCACGAAGAATTTCTCGTCTCCTTCGCCCCACCAGCCACCGAGAGGATTCCACACGTGCAGCATCACGCCAAGATACCGGCCGCGCCCCTCGGTGCGGAGAAGCGACCAGTCTGGCCAGCGATCGGGTGGGACCTCGAAGGTGTCCCGATGCCATTTGCAGTGAAAGTAGCCAAGCCCTTCAAACGGCCGATCTAAAGGAGCCACAATCACCTTATATTCGATCTGACGCGGCACGGTGTCCTCGTTGATCACCTCGATACGCGCGCGCTTGGCAAAGGGCATGTACCAGTAGGCGTAGCCGCCTTCGTCTGTCACGCCCGTGAGGAAGCTCTTGTACTTGTTCCAGCCGGGCGCCGTGCCGAAGAAGTCTCCCACGGGGCACCACACGGCAGGCCTGGGTTGATCATCCCAGGTGATTTGCAGCGCCACGCGGCGCAGGGCCGCCATCTCGTCGGCCCGATCTCCGCACTTGATCTTCCCCTTGATGGCGACAATCGCTTTAGGGCCCGTAAGCTCGAGCGATTCCTTAGCCCCGGGAACCAATTCCAGAACACCGCCATGGGTTTCCAGTTCCATACCCGCATAGACCGGCGGCAATTCTCCCATTTTCTCGGCGAAGAAGTCGTTGATCTTCTTCAGCAGGTCAGCATGTTGGGCCACAAGCTGGGCGCTGAAGGTGGGGACCTGTGTACCCTTCGGGTACGTGCGATAGACAAAGTGGTAATAACGGCCCCATCCTTTTTCCGCGACAATCTTGCAGGACTTCTGATAAGGGATAGGCATGTAGAGATTCTGGCCGCGGCACCCCTGATCTTCGAGGTGGTAGGAAAGTTGCGGGTAGTTAAATGGTGGCGTGTCGCCCGTGAAGTATTTCTTAAACGGCAGATCGACAACGGGTTGTTCCGCGCCGTCCAAGTAAATCTTGACATGTCCATCCTGGGCTAGTGCCGACCAGATACGCCAGATGCATCCCGGCCCCTGCATCTCCGCCAGAACCCCCATGCCGTTTTCCTCACGGATGAAGTGATGACCATCCCCATTGGCCGCCCAATTAATATATTTGCCGGTTGCCTCGTCGTACTGACTGGCACGATCCCAACTTGACCATTGCTTGCAGTATTCTCCGTCTGCCGGCAAAACGGCCGGCGCCCGCGGATCAAGCATCTGCATGAGCAGGTCGCGATAAGTGTAAGCGGTCTGTGCCCATCCAGTTGATGCGCCCAGCACCAGCGCTGCACAGACGAGAACAGGAAGTCGTCTCAACGGCATCATAGCCACTCTCCTTTTCTGTTCATTGGTGTCCATCGGAGCCATCACCAGGACTCCGGATCCCCACGTGTCACCACGGGATTCACTTTTTCTGTTCAAGCGCGGGTGATGTCACGCCCTTTCCGGCAGCAGCTTCGAAGCGTTGCCGGGCAAGCAAAACCGCCCCATGGACCATCACTTCTTCCCCCAGTTCCGCCGGTCGAATGACATAGCGGTCGGCGAGCGGCGGAAACACATATTTCACCACTTCCTTGCGAAGCGGCTCAAAAAACAACCGTTCCCCAAGGAGCGATACCCCGCCGCCGATGACAATCGCCGAAGGCGCCAAAAGCGTGATCATCTGCGCGAGGGCCCAGCCGAGTGTTTGCAGCGCACGGGCAAAAACCCACTCCGCGATCACATTGCCGGATGCCAGAGCCTCACCCAGCATCTTTGTGGTGAGCCGTTCCGCATCGTTGTCACAGCGCCGGAGAAGATCCGTGGCTGCCTCATGGAGTGTGAAAAAGGATACATCGCCACACTCCGGTGTGGCCCACCTTTCACGCCACCGGAGGATGAGCGTTGGGTCGCCAGAGCCGGCCTCAAAAGCAGCACGAGAGGCGAGCACCTCCTTGACCAGAGCCTGCGCCCGGGCCGCGATTCCCCAGCCTGCGGAGATGGATTCGAGATCCTCTTCGGGCGACACGGCCGTCGGTCCCGGACGGAGATGCCCGATCTCGGCGGCAATCCCATGGGCACCGGTGTAAATTTTGCCTTCGTAAATCAGGGCTCCACCGATACCGGTGCCCACGGTAATGTAAAAGACGGCGCGATGACCCTTGCCTGCCCCATAGATCGCCTCTGCCCAGCCAGCAAGGTCGGCGTCGTTTCCCATGGCGGTGGGAAGCCCCAGTTCATCCTGAGACCATTGAACAAGGGGGAAGTCGTCCCAACCGGCCACGTGGTGGCTTTTCAGGGTTCGTCCCGATTGAACATCGATGGGCCCACCAAACGCGATACCGATCGCTCGGGGATGGTACTCGGCAATAAGGGGCCGGGCAAAATCGAGGATTCGGCGGCGGATCGCCTCGGCTCCCTGCCTACGATCGATCTCATCCCGACGCAGGGCGATCAGCGGAGGTCCCTCGCCTGTTCCGATCCCGACCTGGAGCTTTGTCCCGCCGATCTCGATTCCGAGATAACACATGGAATCCCTGCCGCCGAGCAAAACAAGCCAGTCCCTGGTTACTTCAATTCCTTGATACGTATTCTGCGGAACTCCACCCGTGTGCCGTGACCGAGAAACCCGATGTACCCTTTCTCCCGTTTCAGGCCGGGGTGGTCGCGGTGATCCATCGGCTGGACTTCGTCGAGATTCGCATCGACAATAACGACACCGTTGAGCGTCACACGGACGTGCCGTCCCTGGCACAGGATTTCTTCGCTGTTCCATTCCCCGACGGGTTTGAGGTGACCGCGCTTGGCAGGGACCACGCCGTAAATGGAGCCGTGATACTGGTACGGCTGAAGCTGTGTGTACTGACTTCCTGAATCGTCCAGGATCTGGATTTCCATGCCACAATAGGCGGGATCACATCCGAGTGGTGTGCGGATCCCCACGCCGTTGTTCGCATTCGGTGTCAGCTTGAATTCGAATCGGAAAATGAAATCGCTGTACTCTTTTTTGGTGTAAAGATTCCCGCCAGGCTTGCACACAAGCACGCCATCTTCAATCACGTAACCCTTGGTATCGCCCTGCCATTGGTCGAGCGATGTTCCATCAAACAGGCAAACAAAACCTTGTTCTTTTTCTTCCGGGGTAAGACAATTGGATGCTTCCTCCGCCCAAACGGGAAGCGCGACCAGGACCAGGACAACTGTGGGGAGCAATCTCATGGCTGCGACTCCTTACAATGAAAACTCTTGGAAGCTTCAACCCTATCCAGCCAACGCATCAACTTCCCAAGAGTATAACGAAAACTTGTCGGAGAATCAGCCGATGGGGGACGCAAAAAAACAATTTCGGCGGACCCACCTCTCGAGGTCCTGCGAGCGGAAATTCTTGGTGCGGAGTAAGGCAATGGTGCATCCGTGGTGCAGAGCCTGGAACAACGGTCTGGTGATTTGCTGCCTGCTGGTATTTGTGCTCCTTGGAGGAGTTCGGATCGCGCGGGCAGGGGGAGGTCCGGAAAACGTGCTCCTCGTTGTCAACTCCGAAAGTCCAGTTTCGCTCGCGGTGGCCAACTTCTACCAGTCCCTCCGTCAGATTCCCGATTCCAACGTCCTCTATCTCGCGTGGGATCCCAAGGAACAGGTGACGGACGTCGATCGATTCCGCGAAAAAATTCTGCTTCCCATCATCGAACATCTCGCGCGACAGGGGGCCCTCGAGTGGATTGACTGCGTCGCCTACTCGGCCGATTTCCCGTGGGGGATCGAATTACAGAAAGACATTGAGCGATTTGCCGAGGAACATCCGGAATTACTTCCTCCTCGGCGACCCGGAACTCCCGACAAGGAAAAAAACACCGATGAACCGGCAAGTGCCCGCTGGCCACGTGTGCTCACGCCTCGTGGATCCCTGAACGGGTTGACCTATCTTTACGCGGGAGTGCTCGCACGCCGGCCCGACTATTACCTGTCCCTCCGGGTCAACCAGTACATGCGGCGGGCCATTCCTGAACAGAAAGAACTTCCCACGCTGGGATTTAACAGTCGGTTGCAATTTGACGAGCATGGCAACCTCGCGAAGCAGGGCGAGCGGTATTTGCTGTCGATGGTGCTGGCCGTTGCGGCAGACGAAGATACCCGTGGAAACACGCTGGAAGAAATCTTCGAGTATCTCCGCCGCAGCGCAGCCGCCGATGCGAGTTTTCCGCGAGGCACGATCTATTTTGTGCAAAACGGCGATATCCGTTCCCGCACTCGCGACCCGGCTTTTCCCGAAGTTGTGGAGGCTCTTCACAAGCTCGGCGTTCGGGCAGAAATTGTCCGTGGAATCATGCCCGAGAATAAACCCGACTGTCAGGGCGTCATGATGGGGACAGCTCAATTCGACTGGGCACGCTCAGGGAGCACCATCCTGCCCGGTGCCATCTGCGATCATCTGACGAGTCTCGGCGGAGTTATGACAAAATCTGCGGGACAAACGCCTCTCACCGAATTCCTTCGTTATGGGGCAGCGGCTGCCAGCGGGACAGTCACCGAACCGTTTGCTATCGCTGAAAAGTTCCCCCTGCCGACGATCCATCTCCATTACGCGCGCGGGTGTAGCGCGGCCGAAGCATTTTACCAATCCGTGTACGGGCCGTATCAGTTACTCATCGTGGGTGATCCGCTTTGCCGTCCGTGGGCCAACATTCCTGTGGTAAAGCTCAAGGACCTGCCGGAAGGCAAGACGGTTCGCGGCGTGGTCACGCTCCGTCCTGAAGCCCATTTTCCCAGGCCGGGATTACCACCACCAATTGGCGGCGGGCAGGTCGATCACTTCGAGTGGTTTGTGGACGGACGTCTCGTGGGGCGGTCCGGCCCAAATGAGCCGTTCGTCATCGACACGACAAAATGGGACGACGGGTATCACGAATTGCGGGTTGTGGCCGTGGAAACAGGGCTCATTGCCAGCCGGGGTGGCCTCGTTGTGGAGCTCACGAGTGACAATTTCGGTGACCAGATCTCAGTGAACCTCCAGACGCCTCAAGTCAGATTGGGACAACCTGTCCGTGTGCACGTGGAGAGTCCCGGAGCCCTTGCTGTCGTGGTGCGGCAAAACGGTCGAGTTCTGGCCCGGTCTGTAGGCGAGAAGGCTGACTTTGAAATTGACAGCCGAAAGCTTGGAGTGGGGCCCGTCCGGCTTCAGGCGATTGGCCTGGGGGGCCCAGGCCGACCAGGAAACACAATCTCCCGCCCGATGGACGTCATCATCGAGCGAGAGTGAACTGGTTCGGGTCAGGGACGAAACATTCGTTCAAATAGGTAACGGACTGGAAGCCGTTGCCTGCGTCTTCCGGCCGCACGCGCATCAGTTGTTGCCCGAATCGTACACGCTGTCGCGAAGCTGTGGCCAGTTGGCCGCCGCTCCTGCCTTATAGTTATCCGGCGTCATGAGTTGGGCAAAAACACGCCACTCGATGTTGTCCCGCTGCGTGACGACGTGACCATCGCAGAAAGCGACGTTGACCACCCCGGGATGCCGGCTGGACGCACGGGCCAGCTCCGAATTAGTGAGCACATCGTCGGTGCTGTTGAGGCAGGCATTGATCCTCCGGCAAGTGCCGGGGCTGTCAAACCAGTTGAAACCAACGGCATATTCCCACTTGGGATCGTACGCGCCTGAATAGGCCCAAATGCCCTTAGCATTGATATTCTCCGAGATGGCGAACGTGTTGGATGCACCGTCGTGCGAGCTCAGGTAATCCAGATTGATCTGCTTGAGCGGCTTGCCTGCAGCCGCCAGCGCCTGACCTCGTTCCAGGAACACCGCATCGGCGGGGCCTTCCTGATTGTTATTCTTGAGTATCGACCCCGGCCAGCCTGCATTGACCACGTACGCCATGACGGTCTCATTGGAGTTGATGACAGGGGCGGACTCCAAGGGATTACTGGGGCAAACTGCAAAAGGCAGGGCGATTACATTAGTATTGCCCTCCAACCACTGCTGATACAGCGGTCCCTGCTCGATGTACGGGAAGAGCGTGACAAACCACGCGACATCGCGCTTGGATCCATTTGACAACGTGAGCGTTTCCACCCAACCCGGAAATTGCCGCCGTGCCGATTCGTAATTGAGGAGGGCTGTTACAAGCTGCTTCTGATTGTTCATGCACTGCGAACGTCGTCCTGCCTCCCGGGCCATTTGGACGGCCGGCATCAGCATAGCCACCAACATCCCGATGATGGTGATCACCACCAGAAGCTCAACAAGTGTGAAACCCTTTCGCACCCGACTGCGAACCATCGACATGACCAACCTCCTCGTAACTTACAGACAAGCCCTTGCCCAATGTTATTGTCGCATGGGACCGCGGGATTTTCAAGCGCGAAGTTTCTTTTTTTGACATCGGGGAGAGGAGACATCTCAAAGAAGCCGTCGGTCGCCCCGACGGACATCCCCCGGCGGGTTGTTCAGGAACCCCGCCGCCGCTGGCGGTAAAGCTGGCTGGCCCGTTCAAGGGTTCGTCGCTCCGCGCGTGTCAGGCTATCGGTACCCGATTTATTGATCTTGTCCAGAATGCGTTCCACTTCCGCCTCGAGCTTTTCCCACTCCTCTTTCTCGGCGTCCGTAGGATCGCCCACGTCATCCATCTCGCGAAGGTACTCGTACTCGCCGCGATGGACCCGAAGCCGTGGTCGCCGCTGAAAGAGATACTTGATTCTCACCCAGATTCTTTCTCCACCCAGCTTCTCCCAAAAAAGTCCAAGGTTCCAATTTTGATAGTAATAAAGGGCAGCCAGGGCCGCGCCCGTAAGATGCACAGAATAGGCGATTTCGCTTTCCCTGCTCTGGATGGCCGACATGATATCCGGGGCCAATAGCAAAACGCCTGCCACCCAGGCCGGCACCGGCAGAAAGAAAAACAGCAGAATCGTTCTTCGCGGATAGTGGAGGCAAAATAGCAGGAAGATCCCCACCACCGCCCCGGAGGCTCCGATCATCGAACTCCCCGCAGAGGCACCCTGAAGCCGATTGATCGCCGCCCACACCACGCCGCCAACAATGACCAAAAACAGGTAAAGTCTAAGGAATTCTTTTCGCCCGAGAAGATATTCGATATCCCGGCCGAAAAACCACAGCGTCAGCATGTTGAAAAAAATGTGCTGGGGGCTGGGCGCATGGGTGAAGCCATACGTCAGAAACTGCCACCACAACCAGGGACGTGTGAGTGTGCCCACCCGGGCGGCAGTCAAGTCGCTCAGTCGGTAGTTACTGAAAGCATCCAGCACATACACCACCACGTTGATCACAATGAGGATGGTGACCATGCTGTACTGGCTGGTGGACCAGGCGCCCCCGGGCAGCGTCCTCCTGGTGATGTAGTCGCGATCGTATAACCCCATGTTCGTATCTCGCACGTGGTGGTTGTATTAGTGGCGGCGACCCGTACGTATTGTACCGTGCGCGAATCCCGTGTATCCAGTCCATTCCTCCCCGAAAAATTTGCAAGATCAATGGATCCGCTTCAGCCGGGGATCGAGGGCGTCGCGCAGGCTGTCGCCCAGGAAGTTGAGGGCAAAAAGCGTCAGGGCCAGGGCCAGGCCGGGAAAAACCACCAGCCACCAGTAAATCTTGATCGGCGTGATGGCCTGCAATCCTTCGTTGGCCAGCAATCCCCAGGATACATCGGGCGGTTCCACACCGAGACCCAAAAACGATAGGAATGCCTCAAACAGCATCACCCGTGGGATGGTCAATGTTAAATAGACCACCACGACACTGAGGAGATTGGGAAGAATGTGGCGAAAGAGGATCCGCCACCAGCCCACACCCAGTGCGCGAGCCGCTTCCACATAAAGTTCATGCCTGAGGGAAATGACCTGGCCGCGGACAACCCGGGCCATCGTCAGCCAGTAGATGGCGCCCACCACGAGAAAAAAGATCATGATGCGGCTGAGTCCCCACCGATTTTCCAGCATGTTCCGCACGGGCTCGGCACTGACGATCGTGATGATGAAGATAACCACAAAGATGAAGGGCACCGAATAGAGAATATCCACCAACCGCATCATCAACCGATCAACCCGGCCCCCCGCAAATCCCGCGATAGCTCCATAGGTGACCCCGATCACCAGGGAAACAAGCGTCGCCACGATTCCCACAGACAGGGACACCCGGGCGCCCCAGAGGATCCTGGAAAAAAGATCGCGGCCCAGCTTATCTGTCCCGCAAATCGGCGCCAGACACCATTCGCCAAAAACAGACCACCGGATTCGCAGGAGTAATCCGCTCAGGGGGCCAAGCTGGCCAAATCCTTCTTCCAGAAGCGCTTCTCGGGATGGCCGTTCATCGGAGCTGGAGGACACTGTCTCTTCGCCGTTAACAGATCGAAAGCCGTATTCAAAGAGTGGCCAGAAACGCGGTGGTTGGAACTGGCGCTCGGTTCGCACCAGCCGCGGCGGTGAAAGGGGGAGAAGAGGTGCTACCAACGCCAGCAGGGACATGACCCCGAGAATTCCCAGCGATACCACCGCCCAGGGATCGCCGCACAACCGTTTCCACGCCTCGGTGGTGAAGGAGCGAGACCTGCGGGCGGGAGGCTGTGACCGCGTCGCCTCCTCGGTTTTGCCCATTGCACCTGCGGCCATCCCTCAGACCCCATCAATTATTGAGGGGAGGCAAATCGATGCCGGCGGCCTTTTTGGGTGGTTCCTGATCGGACGGCGGATTCCCCGCACCGCCCTCGGGGCCTGGTTTTTCCTGAGAGCCTGGCCGCGCGTCGGGCTTGTGCGCCCCAGCGCCCCCGGGGAGTGTTCCCGGAAGCGACCCCGGCAAACGCTCGGGTGTTCGTTCCACAGTGCGATGCGTTCCGTTACGCGGTTCACGTTTTTGGGTCAGGGTCAGCGGCTCGACGAGTTCGACTGTAATTTCCGACATTCTTCCCGCAGTTGGGGCGATTTGCACACCCTTGCCAGTTACTTTGGCACCCCGTGCAATAAAAGGTACTGCTTCCCGGCCGGAAAGCTCGAGCGAAATATCCGGGTTTTCGGCCAGTTCAAACTGGATGGGCGCGCGGAAATGGTGATTTGGGGCCGCTACCGTGATCTTCCCTGTCTTAGTTATCCCAGTAATGCGGCCGCACACTTCAAACCGCTCCACCGGCGGGCCGGTTTCAACCTGGCGACGGGAATGCTGTCGGCCCGGTTGCTGCGGGGGCGCTCCACCTTCGGGGGCAAGGCCAGAGCCGAACCCAGAGCCGGGAAATCCCCCTACCCCTGCCGCTCCCGCACCGGCATCGGCAGCTTCTCCCATAGCCGCCATGGTTCCCTCGGGGAAGACGCCGAGAAGATGCTGCTGGTCGGGTGTGCAGATGGTCACAGCACTTACTTTCTCGGTAGCCTGACCCGTCTTTTTATCGATCTCGGCGGTAAACGAAATAACCACTCCCGGTCGCAGTACGTCGGGCATGGCTTTTCCGGTGAGCTGGAGTTTGCACTCCCGATCGAACAAAAGTTGCCATTTTTGCCCGGTCGGGGAGACAATCACCATCCCCATTGGACCGACTTCCTCAACCGTTCCAGACGCCTCCAATCGCGGCAGTTGCGGCTGACCTCCCGGCCGCTGTCCGGGCAGGGGATTGCCCCGCATGGGACCGGGATACTGCGGCACCATGCCAGGCCGCTGAAAGCCTCCACCTTCATGAGGAGGAATGACGCCCGGAGGCGGTAGCTGAGCCCATCCAATTTGAGAACATCCCCAGAAACATACGCTCACGACAAGAATGAGCGTCATCCAGTTGGATGCCCCCCCAATCAACCGCGTGGAGGCAATATTTCCCCGCGATACCGCCCGCGACAGAATTTGGCGAGCCATGATGACGTCCTCGCACCAAGAGAGTCTATGGAAGATCTACTGACACCCCGGGCCCACCGCATCATCCGCTGGACCCTCGCGCTCCACCTTCCAGCATATCGCAGCCGGGGAAGCGGTGCCACTATGCAACCCAATTTTCCTGGCGCGTCAAGCAGGTGGCGAGATTATCTTTGCCGAGCCGGGATGACGGTGGCGAAGTAGCCGTAAGTGGAGAATGTTGGCCGTGGGAGCCAGAACGTTACTCGTTCGGCCCCCAAGAGTGTGAATCATCCGAATTTCCCGTAGGGGCAATTCATGAATTGCCCCTACCTGTGTCCCGAATTGACGCAGCCGGAATCAACGGCAACGGACGGGGCGCTATATCCTGTACCCGGCTTTGTGCGGTGGATGGAGCGCTTTTACTGGTAAACGGCCCGTCAGTTTTCCGGGTCTAAGCCGGAGATCACTGGCGGGCGTTTTTTCCGTTCTTGCCGCGCACGAGGTGAAACTCACGCCTGGATCATCTTGACGGCCTGTTCGCGGGCCAGATCGAGCGCTTCGGCCAGTTTTTCGGGGACTTTGCCGCCGGCCTGGGCGAGATCCGGACGGCCGCCGCCCCCACCGCCGACCACCGCCGCCACACTCCGCACCCATTTGACGGCATCCATCCCGCGGTCGGTCAGTTCGCGGGAAAGTCCCGCCACCATGACGACCTTCTTCTCCTCCGGGTGTTTAGCCGCCAGCAGGACCGCGGTGGGCATGTTCCGCCGCCGAAGCTGGTCGATGAGCTGACGCATCAGATCGGGATCGGCCGCGGGAATCTCTCCGACAATCACCCGAACCCCGTCCACGTCGATACCCTGACTCCAGAGTTGCTCGGCCGTTACTCCGGGAGACCGCCCCCCGAGGGCAACCTGTTTGCGGAGCTGCCGGATTTCCTGGAGCATGTTCTGAATTCGGGTGGGGATTTCCTGGGGGGGCACGTTGAGGGCGGCTGAGGCCTCCGCGATCACCCGCGATGCATCCCGCACGTACTCGTAGGCTTTCCATCCCGTCAGCGCCGTGATGCGGCGGGTCCCCGCAGCCACACTTTCTTCACTGATGATCTTAAACAGTCCGATTTGGCCTGCATGATCCAGGTGGGTTCCCCCACATAATTCCTTGCTGTATTCACCCACCGAGACCACTCGCACAACGTCAGGATACTTCTCGCCGAAGAGCATCATCGCTCCGGTCTTGCGGGCCTCGGCAAGGGGCATGTAGGCAATCTGGACCGGTGCCGCTTCCAGGACTCGGCGGTTGACCTCAGCTTCGATCTCTTCCAGTTCTTCGGCCTTGACGGCGGTCGGATTGGCGAAGTCGAAGCGGAGAATATCGTCGTCCACCTTGGAGCCCTGCTGCTGGGCGTGCTTTCCCAGCACCTTTTGCAGCGCGTAATGGAGCAGGTGCGTGGCCGTGTGGGCGCGGCGAATCCCCTGGCGGCGGGCAGCGTCCACCCGCGCTGTGACCACCTGGCCCAGCGCCAGCCGACCCTCTCGTAAATGGCCGTAGTGGACGGGGAATCCGCTCTCCATCTTGGTATCGATGACCTCGAACCGCAGGCCGTCGGCAACAAGTTCTCCGCGGTCACCGACCTGCCCGCCCATTTCGCCATAAAATGGCGTCTTATCGAGGATGACAGCGACGGGCTGGCCGTGATCTTTTTCTTCCACCGCATCGCAGAGGTGTCCTGCGGCAATCAGGCCGATGATCTTGGCATCGGGAACCTCCGTGGTCTCGTAACCCACAAAACGGCTTTCCAAGCCGGCTTTTTTGAGAGAATCAAGGGGCCCCGTGTAAAAGACCTCCTTTTTCTGTCCGGCCCCGGATTCGAGGCCATGACGCTCCATTTCTCGACGGTAGCCTTCCCAGTCGAAGGCATAATTGTGTTCGGCGGCCAGGGCTTCCAGCAATTCCGGCGGAAAACCATAGGTCTGGTAAAGCTCGGCAGCTTCGGCCCCGGATACAACGCCGCGGTTGTTCCGCCGCATTTCCTCGAAGAGCCGTTCGATACGCTCCAGGCCGGTTTCCAGTACGGCGAGAAAATTCTCCTCTTCCCCCTTGATCACGGCCTGCACCCGGGGAATGGTTTCCTGGAGTTCCGGGTAGGGATTTTTCATCATTTCCGCCACCACGGGCACAAGCTTGTAAAAGAACGGCTCGCGAACACCCATCCGGTGGCCATCCAAAACCGCTCGCCGGATCAATCTCCGGATGACGTATCCCTGTTTGTTGGGGGAGGGGGTGACGTTTTCGTGAATGGCAAATGTGCACGCCCGAATGTGATCGGCAATCCGCCGCAAACGTCGTCCGAAATCAGAAGAGGGGTCGTACTTCACGTGGCAGACATCGGCAGCCGCTTCCACAATCGGCCGAATGATATCGATGTGGAAGTTCGATTCCACCCCCTGCAGGACGGCCGCCGCCCGCTCCAAACCCATGCCGGTGTCAATATTCTTGCTGGGGAGCGGTCGGAGGTTGTTCGGCGGAGGCCCCACCCGATTGTACTGCGTGAACACGAGATTCCAGATTTCGACTTTACCCCAGGGGGTCTCGTAATAGATTTCGCTGCAGGGCCCACAAACACCGTCCGGTCCTTGACTGGGGGCGTTGGCAGGCCAGAAGTTTTCATCTTCCCCCATGCGGGTGACTTTGTCCGGCGAAAGCCCCACTTCCTTGATCCAAATTTCCGCCGCTTCGTCGTCGTCAAGGTACACGGTGGCCGAGATTTTTTCCGGGTCGAGCCCGAGCCATTTTTTGTCGGTAAGGAATTCCCACGCCCAAAGGATGGCTTCTCGCTTGAAGTAATCGCCGAACGAAAAGTTCCCCAGCATTTCGAAAAAGGTGTGATGGTACGGGGTCCGCCCGACGTTTTCGATATCGCCCGTCCGCAGGCATTTCTGACACGTGGTGGCCCGCGTGAATTCCAGCTTGCATCGGCCAAGGAAGTGGTCCTTGAACTGGTTCATCCCGGCCGGTGTGAAGAGAACGGACGGATCCCAGCGGGGAACGAGGACGTCGCTCGGACGGCGGACACACCCTTTCGTTTCAAAGAACGTCAAAAACTTTTCGCGAAGTTCGTCGGCCTTCATGGGTGAAACAGCATCCTTCAAGAGATGGGCAAAATACGGTCGTCACATTAATCCGGACGGCATCGGTACCCCACGCCAGACGGAGCCCGGCTGCCTCAAACAGAATTACATGGGATCGGCTCGTGGCGCCTCAAACTGGTATGATACCGACCGGTGAAAAAAGTTCGTAGGCCAACCGGTTGACCGGCGACCGCCGACCGCCTCTCGTTGCGTCGTGCCCGGCCCTGTCAACACCCAGATGCGGCAGTCTCACCGCGCCGCCGGTGGGAACATGGGACCCCGTGATACCACGCAGAAACGATGTCTTTTTCGTGACAACCGCTGTTTTCTGACCCCCCGATCGCCGGTTGGTGGATGCTACCCGCTTGCTTCATGCTACATTCTGATAGCGGAAGCACACCGGGAAACACGCAAAGTATGGACGCCTCACCCCGTTTGGCGTGTTACCGGTGATTTATCTTGGGTGGCCATGCCGAAATAGGTCATTTCTCGCCAACCTACGACAAACACTGCATCTTTTGCTGATTTAGGAAAGGTGGACAATGCCGACGACACTTGTCACCGGAGGAGCGGGCTTTATCGGATCGCACCTGGTGGACGCCCTTGTTCAACGCGGGCACAGAGTGCGGGTGCTGGATAATCTCAGCACGGGCAATCTTACCAATCTTGCCGGTGTCAGGGATTGTATCGAGTTTGTTGAAGGAGACGTCTGCGACAGCACCCTGGTGGCGAAGGTGATGGAGGGTGTGGACTACGTCTTCCATCAGGCGGCACTGGCCAGCGTTCCGCGAAGTGTGGAGTATCCGCTCGACACCCACGCGGCATGTGTCACGGGGACGGTGACGCTCCTCGATGCAGCTCGCAAATCCGGTCGCATCCGTCGCTTCGTGTATGCCGGGTCGAGCAGCGCTTACGGTGACCAGCCATTCAGTGCCAAACGGGAAACCGATCTTCCCGATCCCATTTCGCCCTATGGCGCGGCGAAGCTGGCGGGCGAGTACTACTGCCGGGCATTTTATGCCACATACGGGTTGCCCACTGTGGTGATTCGCTATTTCAACGTCTTCGGTCCGCGGCAGGATCCCAATAGCCCCTATTCGGCTGTTATACCTCTGTTCATCACGGCGATTCTCCGCGGTCGGCGCCCGGTTATTTTCGGCGACGGACTTCAGTCACGCGATTTTACGTACGTGGAAAACGTGGTCCATGCCAACCTTCTGGCAGCGGAAAAGCCGGGAGTGGAGGGACGCGTCTTCAATGCCGCCAACGGCAAGAGCATCACTCTTCTGGAGTTGATTGCCGCGCTCAACGAAGTCCTGGGAACTCAGGTGGAGCCGGAATTCGCCCCGCCCAGACCGGGAGACATTCGCGAGAGTATGGCCGACATCACCCTCGCCCGCCGTCTGCTGGGATACGAGCCCCGGGTGGACTTTCGAGAGGGCCTGCGACGCTCCGTGGAATACTACCGGCAAATCTGCCGGTAAGTGAGATCGCACATGGACACAGTCGCAGGGCGAACGCTGCGGCTCAACCCGTGGTCTCCAAGGAGTTGGTCAGAAAGCCGTGCCCGCCTTGGCCCGCGGAGGTTGTCGCGGCTGGAAGATTTCGCTGACGGCTCCGGTCGACTGCCGGATGACTTCGTCCTCCTTGGGTTTGGCTCGAAAATCGGCGGGATTAGCGCCTGGTCCGAACCGCACCACGTGGGTTTCCCGTTTGTAACCGATGCGACGCAGCAACTCACGCACGGAAATCCTCTGAACAGCCATCTCATCCGCCCGTTTGAGCATATCCGATCGCGCCTGGATCACAGCCACATTGGTTCCCTCGGGCGGTTCATTGCCCACTACAATGTAGTCGGTGTCAGCCGTGAGCTGACCGTGAAGATTACCTTCATCATCGAGCCAGGCGTCCACGATCCCGTTGCTTTGCCGAATGATGCTGATGAGCAGTTCCTGATCGCTCCGCCCATCATCGTCAATATCGACAAAGTTGGTAATGGCGAACCGCCGCCGGTCTCCTGGAGACCAAATGAGGGTGCTGATCACGTCGCCAGGCATGATGGGATCACTCACTTTGTCATCGATGATGCGGGCTTCAGCGAGGTGTGGACCGCGGATCGCCGTCACTTCGATGCCACCTTTCCGTTCCGCATCAGCGATATTCAAAGTATTTCCGGGGAAGACCGCAAAAGTTGTCCCCACCGACAGCCCGTCCGCTTCGCCCAGGTTGATCCACACCGTGCCCAACTGCTGATTTACCCACTGAATGCGACCATCCGGCGTCTCCAAACGAGGATTCTTGGTCGCCTCTAATTCCTTGGTGCGTACAGCCAGCAGAGCCGAGACTGTCCGAATCCGGCGATCAAAATCCTTCTTAGCGGCGTCCAATTGGGCCAAAGCATCCTGGGCCTGCTGCTGGGCCTCGGTTACCCGTTTTTGCAAATCATCTCGCGCCTGGAAGGAAGCCTGGAGGTCCGCCGTGAACTTCTGACGTTCCTGTGTGAGGGTGGCTTCTGCCTGATCGGCTCGATTCTTCTCCTGCGCGATCAACGGAGCCTTGCTCGCCTCAAGTTGAGCGATCTTGGCCTCAGCATCCCGAAGTTTCTGCTCGGTTGCCACCAGTGTGGCGCTTTTGGCCTGAAGCGTCTTGAAAAGGTGGTCCAGCACGGTGCGATAGTTCTGCTGAGAAGGATCGAGATCCGCGCCGTAGGTTTCCAGCTCTTGTTTGGCCGTCTGTGTGATTTTGTCCATCGGGTCGGTGGTACTGAAACCGAGGATGGTCTTCAACGTGTTGAGGTCGGTTTGAGCCGATCGCGCGGCATCATTGGCTTTTGCGGCCTCCTCCAGTGCCGCCTGGGCTTTTCGGTACTGTTCGTCATACTGACGGAAGAAGAGATAGGTGAAAACGGCCAGCAAGAGCGTCAGAATGACGAACGTGATCAAGGCAATTTGCAGCCCTTGGTTCTCACGTGCCATGACAAGCTTACTCCTCGACGTCCTGGATTTTAGGGAGTGACTCGCTCAGAATTTCGTGTCCGATCGATGCCGACCCACCGACGTTCCGACCGCGGCTGTGAAAAAGTGGGCCTGGAAACCTTGGCAATTTGGGTAATACAAGCCTACGTCGATTCTAAACAGCCCGGAATAGCGTGTCAATCAAAAGCCGCGCCCGACAATCCCCGCTTTTCCTCCGCCCGTGGGGACGCGGACAACCACACGGGCTTGCAGGGGAGCGAGCTCCAACCCGGTGGGACCCGCATGGCAGGTCCACATTCGGAGGGACGTGCTTGTCACGTCCGCTTTCCGACGTTGGATCATCCATTTTGCCCACCGGCCCCAACTCTTCGGGTCAGTTATCATTTCGACGGTAGGGGCAATTCATGAATTGCCCTTACAACACGCTGCGCGGATGCCATCTCGGCGGTTTCTGCAACAGTAACGATGAATCAAAAGCTGGGCCGGGAGAGCTCGGCTGTCCGACGAGTCGCCTTTTCATCCTTCGCGGCGGGCTCTCCCTTATTGATTATCGCTTCTATCTCAATTATAACCCCTGCTGGCACGGCTTTCGGCTGTGGCGGCGACGGGGACCGGGCTCCGTCGGCTTTAAACAATCGCCCCAGCTTGTGTTGGCCACCATTCGTTACGGGAGGGACGACCCATGTGTCAGCAACATCAATGCGGTTCATGCTTCAACCGACGTGAATGCTTGAAAATGATTTCTCTGGCGAGCATGGGAACAGGTCTTTTCACCGGATTGGTGGAAACACCTGCTCCGTCTGAAGCCCCAGCAGTGACGGACGTGATCGACGTCCGGGAACTCCGTCCCAAACCGGAGGTTCGGGTGGCTGCCAGTTTTCTGGAAATGCCCCGTCCATACTGGCTCGGTTGGCCCGGAACGACCTACGACCTTGATGGACATCAGCGCGAGTACACTGCTCTGCTGCGGGCCTCGGCGAATCGGCTTGGCATCCAGGTCGATCAGGAAGCTCAACCCCTCAATAGTGATGCTACAATCGATGCCTGGATTAAGAAGCTCATCGATACCAAGCCCCATGGGATTCTGGTGATTCTCCAGCACATGCAGACCTGGGGATGGATCAACCGTATCGCCGACCAGACGAAAATCCCTCTAATCGTCTTTGCTCCGGTGGGCACCGCGTTCACCGGACACCTGGCAGGACCCAGCCGAAAAACAGGGGTACATGTTATTTCTTCCCTGGATTGGTCGGCGGTGGAAGATGGACTCAGAATGATTCGCGCCAAACGACTTTTCGAGGAAACCCGCGTCTTGTGGATTCGGGGCAACGAACGGAACGAAACGGTTGTGGAACGACTGGGCACGAAAGTGCGGGCAATTCCCCGCGACACGTTCAATCAGGAATTCGACAAACAACCCGTCACAGACGAGGTCCGCGACCTGGCTGCTGACCTGCGAAAGCGGGCCATCAAGATCGTGGAGCCAAACGAGCAGGATGCTCTCAATGCGATGCGTGCCCATGTGACGGCCAAACGGCTGCTCAAGGCCGAAGGCGCCCACGCTTTGAGCATGGACTGCCTGGGTATGGTGGGAGCCCGGCTGGTGCCCACACCGCCGTGTGCTGCCTGGACCCTCCTCCAGGACGCCGGCATCACGGCGGGGTGTGAAGCCGATCTATTCGGGGCGATGTCGCTTATGATGACGAGTTATCTGCTGGACCGTCCGGGTTACATGAACGACCCCGTTCCGGAAACAGTCCATAACACCCTCATTGCCGCGCATTGTACGTCGGGGACGCGTATTGCTGGTTTTGATCAAAAACCAGCGGATTATATCCTGCGGAACCATTCGGAGTCGGCACTCGGCGTGGCGATGCAGGTCCTCTGGCCGGAGGGGCAACCCGTCACCCTCGTCCGCTTCAATGGCCCGAATGAAATGATCATCGACACCGGGAAAGTGGTGGGCAATGTGCAAACACCACCGGCGGGCGGGTGTCGGACTTCCGTCGAAATCGAGCTGGATAATATCGAAGATTCCCGCGATACGCTGGGATTCCATCAGGTTGTCACGCTGGGAGATCACCGCCGCGTGCTGGAAGGCTTTTGCCAGCTCTACGGTATCAAGGTGACGCATTCGCCACGATTTTCCACCTTTGAATACGGAGGTCAGGCATGAGCCGCGCGATGTATCTCTTGATCGGAATCAGCACCCTGGCGTGCTGCTGCGGCGCTTTGGGGGCGGAAACCGTCGGGTTGTCGTCGCCCGGCCTGCCACCTTCCCAGTTCCATGCTAACGGCGTGTTGGCGGAAGACTGGGGCACTCTGACGGTCACGCTGACAGGCGACGGGCTGGCACCGGGCGAACAACGCCTTGAGGCAGTGGCCCTGGAAAATGTGGTCCCTGCGGCACGCTGGTCGGCCGATTTCGGCCAGATCCGCCTGCAAGTCACGGCGTACAAAGCACCGGTCTATCCCCAGGGAATGGACGTCCTGGAAGTCCAATTGGAAGAAACAGGTGGCGAGCCGCGATCGGTCACCCTGAATCTTCAGCCGTCTGCGCAGCTTGGCGTGGGACTTTCCACGGCGCGGTTGGGGAATCGGGTGGTTCTCTCCATTCCCCTGGAAACTCAGAGGTTCCTCGAAACCCGCGATTGGGGGTACGTCATCGACACCACCCCCATGCCCGGTTGGGCCAAGCCCGAGGGTGATTGTGACCCCGGCTTCGCCAACATCCGCGCAGGAATGGGAGGCATCCCCATTCGCTACCGATTCCGCGTCGAAAAGGGCGGCAAGGTCCAGGTGGTGCTGGGCCTGTGCGAAAGCTTTTACGGCCAGGCAGGCATCCGGCCACTCCTCTGCGAAGTGGAAGGGGCTCGCCCATTGCTGGTCGATCCAGTAGCACGATGGGGACAGCACAAACCGGGTGCGCTGCTCTTCACGGCATCGGATGACGATGCGGACGGCTGGGTCACCATAACCATTCGACCGGTCCCAGGGGCCCGAGACCGCAACCCGATCCTCAACGTTGTGTGGGTTTTTCCCACTAACGTGCGTTTGAATCTCAATAAAGTGATCAGTGGGGCATTAAACGATCAGGCCCGTTACTATGTGGATGTCGGTGGAAAAAAGGATCAACCACTTCTGTTGACCGAGGGACTTCGGTTTCCGCTGGAGCTGGCCGCGGGAGAAAAGCGAACATTGACGTTTTATGTGGCGTGCGCCGGTGGGCAGGCCGTCGTTCCCGAGTTGACCGCCTGGACACCGGAAAGCTTGTTCCGGGCCGCTCGAGAAGTCTGGACAGGATGGGCGCAGCGGTAGGCGTTCCTGTGGGATGGGCTCGGTCCTCGCTATGATTTGCCGCGTTCAGGGCCGCGGGTAGGGTGCCCCGAAGGCCGATTGCGTCATAGAAACAAAAACAAACTGTCTCGTTTTTCTCTGGAGATGTCGCATGACTCGCGATTACAGTCGCTGTGTGCAACACGCTTGGTTGTGCGTGATGTGGTGCCTCCTGGTGACAGCGGGTTGGTCCCTCTCCACGTCCGCCATGGGATTGGAGCCTGGAGAAACCGGCCAGCAGGGACCGGCTACCCACGTGGGTCAGGAGGGAAACACCTGGGTGCTGGAAAACGCGCTCCTGAAGGTGGTGCTTGAACCGCAAACAGGCGCGTGGGAGGTGCTTGACAAACGGGCGGGGCATAAGTGGAGCTCAGTCGTCGAGAATCCCCAGCGGCGTGAAGCGCTGAGAAATTTTCAAAAGGCGGGAAACGATGGACTTTCCTGCGAAACGACCCTGTTCTGGAGAGATAACAAGCCCTATTTGGGAACGGTGACCCTACGGCTCCCCGCAAACTCTGCCGATCTGATGATGACGGTGGACATGCCGGACCGCGACGTGACTTTTTCCAACCAGCGATTTTGGACGCCACTTTTTTACAGAAGTGAACATGGGGCCATCGCCATCGCGGATTACTGCAATGGTCACCTGTATCCCGTGGCAGAAGAGCAGCTTCCCCGACGATGGTTCAACACGTCGCGGTTGGACATGCCCTGGGTGGGCGTCTGTGATCTGAAGACGGGCATCGGTTACATGATTCTCGTGGAAACCAGCGATGACGGATACGTGGAACTTCGTAAAGTTCAGAAAGAGAATCAGTCAGCCTGGGTGCCCACCATCGGCTGGTCGCCCAGTATGGGTAAATTCAGCTATCCCCGGAAGCTGATCTGGCATTTCGTGGATAAAGGCGGTTATGTGGCCCTGGCCAAACGCTACCGAGCATATGCTCAGGAGCTCGGTCTGATTGTTCCGTTTTCTGAAAAGGTGAAGGCGAACCCGGAACTCAAGCGCCTGTTCGGTGCCCCTGATGTGTGGGGCAACGCCAGTTTGCAGTTTGCGCAGGAGGCCAGGCAAGCCGGGATCCGGCGGCTTCTTGTGCAGGGTCGTATGCCAGCCGACCAAATGCGAAAGGTGAACGAACTCGGCTACATCACCAGTGAGTACGACAACTACACGGACGTCCTGCCCGTGGATAGCGAAGATAAGATCGACCGATCGCACGATCTCGTTCCTCAGAGTGTGGTCCTTCAGGCCAATGGAGAACGGATGAAGGCCTGGCTCACATTCGACAAGAAGACCCAGTTCATGAAGCGCTGCCCCGCCCTCTGGGTACGCACAGCACAGCGGGATATCCCCAAGATTCTGGCTGAATATCCTTTTCTGGGGCGATTCATCGATGTGACCACCGCCGAGGACCTCTACGAGTGCTACGACCCGGCTCACCTTCTCACCCGAGAACAGAAGCGGCAATGTGGCGTGGATCTGCTCCGGTATGTTCGCTCGCTCAAACTCGTGGTGGGTGGGGAACACGGTATTTGGTGGGCGGTGCCCTACGTGGACTACTTCGAGGGGATGATGAGCTGCAATGCGTACTTTTCCTGGCCGGCCGGACATCTCATTCCACCGAAGAGCAAAGACGAGTCATTCACGAGCCCCTGGGGAAACAAGCTGCCGCCATGGAGCGAATACGAACGATGGGGCATCGGACATCGCGAACGGGCACCCCTGTGGGAGCTCGTCTTCCACGATTGTGTGGTAACCACGTGGTACTGGGGCGATTCGAGCGATTTTCTCCTCCAGGCAGCCCCGGAAATCACCCCCAAGAAAGATGCCTTCAACGTGTTGTACGGCACCATTCCGCTTTTGTGGGCGGATCGGCGTCGCGGCTCATGGCTGGATCACCGCGACGTTTTCCTGCGGACCTACCGCAACACGTGCATTCTTCATGAAATCATCGCGGGCACCGAGATGCTCAACCACGAATTCGTTACCGAAAACCGTGATGTTCAGCGAACAACGTTCTCGGATGGTACCGTGGTCGTGGTCAATTTCGGCAGCGAGCCGTATGAGCTCGCCGTGGGTGATGCGAAATATCTCCTTCCCCAGAACGGCTTCTACGTAAAAGGCCCCCGGATCGAACAGATCCGGAGGCTGGAGAACGGTCGGATTGTGACCACCATTCGCGCCGAGGATTACGAACATCGCGAGGAGGAATGAGTTCCCCGCGTTAACCGGAAATCCCTATCTCCCCTACTTCCCCCTGAACCGGCAACACTGGGAGTGAAAGTTTTTGTTCCGCGGATGATTCGGAGGGAACTGGCGGCGGCGGTAAATTGCCCGGGGCCTGCGGTAACTTTTGGGCCGGCGGCGCCTCGGGCATGGGGGCTGGTGGTACCTGTTGCCCCTGCCCCTCTGCTGACGGTTGGGCTGGCGCCGCTGGGGCCTGTGGTTGCGAGTTTTCCGGTTCTCGTTTGAATGGAGAAGCCGGTGGTGCCGACTGCGGGACCTCGGCGGGAGTGGGCGCGGGAGTCACCGCCTGGCCGCTCTGAGAACCTTGGTTCGTTTGCAACTGCGTCAGAATGACCCCGGCCGTGGGATTTCGCCGCATCTCCCAGCCGCCGCCCAATGCCTTGTACACGCCAATGAGGTTGAGCGCCACTTTCCCTCTCGACTCCGCCAGAGCGTCCTGCTGCTGGACCAGCGCCCGCTGCGAGTCGATTACCCGCTGGAAGTCGATGAGGCCCTGTTGATACTGCGCGACGGCCAGTTGAGAGGCCTGAGCAGTGGCCTGGGTAGCCTGCTCCAGTGCCCGCAGCCGTCGCTGCTCCATCAAGAATGCGGTGATCATATCTTCTGCTTCTTCCGCCGCACGCAGCACGGTTTCCTGATAACCGAGAATTGCCTGCCGGAATCGGGCATCCTCCATCAGGACGTTGTTGCGAATTCGGCCGTAGTTGAGAATGTTCCAGCGGAAGCCCGGTCCAATCATCCCCGTGAAGGCACTCGATCCGAAGAGATCACTGAAATTCTCCGCCTGCCAGGCCAGTTGACCGGTGATGGCAATGTGGGGATAGAACTCGGCCTCAGCGACTCCGATCTTGGCACACTGGGCCGCCGCAAGTCGTTCAGCACGCCGCACATCGGGCCGCCGGCGGAGCAGGTCGGCAGGAATGCCCACGACGACCTCAGGTGGAACAGTGGGAATCTTTCCCGACGGGCCCAGCACGGGGTCGAGGTCCTGCGGCGGTTGTCCCAGCAGTGTGCACAGGCGGTTCTCGGCGACGCGCCGCATCGATTCCAGCATGGGAATCATCGACTCGGTGTTGGACAGAATCGCCTGGGCCTGGTGCACGTCAAGCTGGCTAACGATGCCCTGTTCGAATCGTGCCCGGGCAATGGCCAGCGTGTCGCGTTGAAGAGCGACGTTTTTTCGCGCTAGATCGAGGCGTTCATCCAGTTCGCGGAGCTGAATGTAGGTAGAGGCCACCTCCGCCTGCAGTAATACCAGGGCGGCATTGTAGTCTTCTTCCTGAGCCTGCACGTTGGCCTCGGCCGCCTCGATCATCCGTCGGTAGCGTCCCCAGAAGTCCAGTTCCCACGAGGCCGTAAGACCGCCCAGCCACTCGTCATAAGACATCTTGAAGCCGGGGATCTGGGAAAACTTAGACATCGGGAACGCTTCGCTACTCATTTGATTTCGCATAAAAGAACCGACCGCCTGCTGCTCTTGTGGAAGGAGATATCCGCGAGCCACGCCGAGTTGGTATCTCGCCTCGAGGATCCGCCACGCGGCAATTTTCAGCGGCAGGTTTTCTTGATAGGCCGTGTAAACGAGCTCATTGAGTACGGGGTCATTGAACACCGTCCACCAATGGGCGTAATCGATGTTCCCGGATGTTTTCACCGCCGGATCGTTGCTGTCGATCCACGCTTCGCCCACCTCGGCCGAGGGAGGGCAATAGTCGGGCCCCACCTTGAACCCTTTATGCCACCAATCCCTCAAACTGGTGGAACAACCTCCCACTGTAGTGAGCAGCAAGGTTGTGACGCAGGTGACGGCGAACAGTCTCAGTCGCGGTTTCCTGCTGTTGACCGAGGCGCCGGGGCTCCAGAAGCGGTGGCCTAAACGTTTTTCGGGTCGTGTGTTTCCCATAGAGATCCCCCTGGCAAACTGGCTAAAAAAGCCGCGTACTCAACATTTCCTGCGGAGTTTCCTCATTACAGCCCGAATCGTTATCAAGGCTGAAATCTTTGTTGCGGGCGCTGCTTTCGTTAACTTCGGAAAAATTGCGAATCGCGGTTAGGAATAAACTGACAAGTTGCAATGTTGACTGATCGGTCAAAACGATCTACGATTGGTTCTAAGAAGCGAACTTTGGTTGATTATTTGCCGTATTAGTTTGAGTGGAGGACGGCCATTCTGGACAACCCGGGAAAAGATGTGCCCGGGGGACGACCGTAACGCTGGGGTCACGATCTTCGTGTCCGAGCGCCGGCGGAACTGACAGCAGATGAAGTGTAAAACGTTGCGTGCAGTTTTGCTTGCAATGCATGTGCTGCGAAATTGAATCACAAAAGGGGATGGGTCTATGCCACCAAGTTTGACCGAAAAATGCCGCGAGTTGGCTGCCTCCGTCATGAAAGACGGTATCAGCCAGGCGGCGCTCGAGGTCCTCAAGCAGCACGGCTATGAAGGGCTCACCATGGACCGTGTGGCCGAAGTCGCGGGCGTCGCCAAGGGGAGCATTTACCACTATTTCCGCAACAAACAGGAGCTCGTGACCCACGTTTTCGAGCAAATCATCGAACCGGCCATTCAGGCGGGGGAAGAGATTGTCGGAAAATCAACTCCCGCTCTGGAGAAGCTTGAAGCCATGGTCCGCATGTGGCTGGAGTATTTTTCTCAACACCGGTCTCTGTTCGACTTTTTGTTCCGCGATCCAGCCGTGCGGGAACTCTGTTTCACGTCGCAAAGGGCCAAGCACGGTCTGGCGATCGATCGCTTTCGGGCGATCCTTCAGCAGGGCATGGAAGAGGGCGTTTTTCGATCGCTCGACCCTGTGGTTGTGGCGGAAATGATCATTGGGGCCCTGCAATTCGTGATCGAGCGTCAGCTCGAAACCGGCGAGACGCGTCCCATTGATGACAGTGTTCAACGACTCTTGGACGTTTTTGTGCACGGAATTGGTGCCCCTAGCAAAGGTGTCGGTGGCAATCAGGTAGCCCCGGTGGGTTGAGGAGCATTCGCGTCGGCGGCTGTCCGCTGTGGACAAAGGAGCGGATCACCGCGAGACGCCCTTTGGACAGAGGATGAGGTGTCCCTTGCGAATGAAAAAAACGTCATTTGGAGGAGGGAGTGGAAGCGTCGCTTAAGAGAGGGCATCCAGGAGGATGAGGTATGACTCGTCAGAAGATATGGCAAAACGTAATCAGTTTGGGGATAGCGGCCCTGGTCGTCGCGGTGGGGGTGGTGATTGCTGTCCTTTCGGGCTGGATGTTCGGTGAGGAAAAGGACGGCCAAACGCCCGGGTCTTCCGAGACACGCCAGGCTGCCTCGGAGGCTCAGAATGCCGTGCCGGTGATTGTCCAACCCGCGCGCACCATGGTGTTTGAACAGCGGGTCCAGGTGGCGGGAAATATCCTGTCCAAGCGTTATGCACTCGTTTCCGCCCGGATACCGGGCACGCTGGACGCCATCTTCGTGGATGAGGGTGACCTGGTGGAAGCGGGGAAGACGAAACTCTTCCAGACCGATTCCGTGAAACTGACGCAGGCAGTGGCCATTGCCCAGGAACAGGTGACGGTGGCGGAATGCTCGGTGCGGGAGAAAGAGGCCCTTTTGGAAAAAACGCTGGTAGCGAAGGAAGTGGCCGAGGCCGATCTGGCCCGGTACAGAGACCTGTCGCAGCAAAGCGCCGTTTCCCGTCAGATGGTGGAGCACCAGGCAGCGCAGGTGCGGCAGTTGGAAGCCGATGTCCGTCATGTGCGGACGCTCATCGAGTTGGCCAAGGCTCAGCTTGAACAGGCCCGACTCAACCTGAAAATTGCCGAGAAGGACCTTGCCGATTCACTCGTGATTGCCCCGGTGTCGGGCCGGGTGTCGAGACGGATGAAAGAGCCGGGCGAAATGGCGGGGGCCGGAGAGCCTGTTCTCCGTATCGATGATCTTTCGCTCGTGGAGGTGAGCATCTTCGTCCCCTCCGAATATTACGACCAGGTGGTGGTTGGACAAACGAAGATGCGTGTCCGGGCGGCAGGGCGTGACCTGGGCGAATTGCCTGTCAGCTTCAAAAGCCCTGTTATCGAGCCTCGCCTGCGGACTTTCCAGGTGAAGGCGCTCCTCCAATCACCCCCGCCGGAAGTTGTGCCCGGCTGCCTGGCAGAAGTGACTCTTGTGCTGGCTTCCCGGCAGGGATTGGGTGTTCCCGCCCCGGCCGTTCAGCAGCGGGGGGGCCGGAACGTTGTCTTCGTAGTGGCGGAAGGAAAGGCCAAGGCGGTGCCCGTCGAATTGGGGTGGGAAACGGAAGGCTGGCGTGAGATCCGCTCGGGATTGTCGGCCGTTGTGCCCGTCATCACCACCGGCCAGTCGCTCGTGGATGACGGGACACCGGTCCGCGTTGTCAAGGAGGCAGGCCCATGACGATTGCCGATTTTGCCGTTCGCCGACCCGTCGCCACAAGCTGTTTGATCATTGGGCTGACGCTCCTCGGGCTCAACGCCTTCCGCAAGATGGGCCTGGAGCTGATGCCCAAAATTGACATCCCGTACATCACAGTGGTGACGGTCTATCCAGGTGCCTCTCCCGAAGAGCTGGAAATCGACGTGGCCAAACGAATCGAGGATGCTGTGTCCTCGATCGAAGGTCTGAAACACGTTTCATCCGTCTGCATGGAGAACGTGTGCCAGACGCTGCTGGAATTCGAAATGGGTGTGGATGTGGATATCGCGGCCACGGACGTCCGCGAAAAAATCGACCTCATCCGCTCCGAACTGCCTGAGGATGTCGAAGACCCAATCATTCAGAAGTTCGACATCAACGCCAAGCCGGTGGCCACGATGGCGCTCATTGGTGATGTGCCGATCGACGAGCTGTACGACTACGCAGACAACGAGCTCCGCGACCGGCTCACGGTGATTCAGGGTGTGGCAGACGTTCAGCTCATCGGTGGTGCCAAGCGAGAAGTGCATCTGGAACTCGACCGCGACAAATTGGCTGCGCGGGGGTTGACGACGATGGACGTTGTCAAAGCCGTGCAGTCAGGCGTCAAGACGATCCCGGCTGGTCGAATTCGCGAGGGCGGCACCGAGTACTCCGTGAAGTTCGACGCGGATTATGAGACGATCGCCGGTCTCAATGATCTGGAAATCGCCAATCAGGAAGGCCGCCGCTGTTATTTGCGGGATGTAGGTCGGGCCATTCTGGCGACTGAGGAGGTGCGTCAGCGGGCCACTCTGGACAATAAACCCTGTATCGCCATTAAGGTCGTGAAAAAGGCCGACGCCAATCCGGTGGCCGTTGCCAATGCCGTGAAAAAAGCGATCGACCGGCTCAATCGGGAACTGCCCGCCGGCATGAAACTCATCTGGGTGTCGGACGATGCCACGTTCATCGAGGCCATGAACGCCGACGCGTGGAAAAACGTCGCTATTGGAATTGTCCTCACAGCCGCCATTCTCTTTTTCTTCCTGTATGAAATTCGCTCGCTTTTAATCGTTTCGATCACAATGCCGCTGACGATCATCATCGGCCTGTTCTTCATGCAGGCGGTCGGTTACACGCTGAATACCTCCACCCTCATCGCGATTGGGCTTTCGGTGGGGATTCTGGTCACTAACTCGATCGTGGTTCTGGAAGCGATCATTAAACGGCTGGACGAGTTGGGCGACCCCAAGGAGGCTGCACGCCTCGGCGCCAACGAGGTTTTCATTGCGGTCCTGGCCAGCGCCGTCACCAACGTGGTGGTGCTTTTCCCGCTGGCCGTGATGAAGACCCGGGTGGGGCTTTTCATCGCTCCTCTGGCGATGACAATGTTCATTCTCACCTTGGTGTCGCTTTTCATTTCCTTCACGCTGACACCCATGTTGTGTTCCCTCATACTTAAGCCCCGCACCGGGCAGCGCCGTTCCCTGCTGCGTCGTCTTGCCGAGGCGTTCGACCGCGTCCTGGCGGCCAATGTTGCCGTTTACCGCCAGCTTCTCAGGTTCACCGAGCATCATCCCGTCGTTGGGGCGCTGGTTCTGCTGGCCGTCATCGGTATGCTGGTGCACTCTTTCTGGGTGGCCGGGAAACTGGGGACGGGCTTCTTCACCGAAACCGACCGCGGAGAAGTCTATGTCCGCCTGGAGTTCCCGACTTATTACGATTTGGCAGCCACAACTGCCAAAATTCAGGAAGCCGAGGATCGCTTGAAAGACGTTCCCGAGCTGAAACACATTCTTACGACCATTGGCAAGGCGGAAGCGGTGTTGGGACAGTCCAGCGAGGGCGTTTATCTTGGCCAGATGTTGCTGGTGTTTTCGCAGCGCACGGAGCGGAAACAAACGATTTACGAATTGATGGATATCGTCAATCACCGGCTGCAGAATTTTCCCGATGCCCGTATTGTGGTCAGTCAGGCATCGCTCATCGGTGGGCAGAGCACGCCTGTGGAAATGGAAATCTCCGGCCAGGACCTGCGGGAGCTGGACCAACTGGCTCTGGCCAGTCTTCGGGTGGCCAGGGAAATCCCCGGCGTGCTGTCTCCTGATACATCGGTGCGGGATCCCAAGCCGGAAATCCGCATCCGGCCACGACGGCCCATCCTGGCCGACATTCAATCGCCCGCCGTTGGATTGGGATTGACCCTCCGCGGTAATCTGGAAGGCATTAAGGCCGGAACGTTCAAGTCCCGCCAGACCGCCCGGAATTATGACATCGTCGTGAAGTTCAAGGAAGAGGAAGGCAAAGACCAGGTGGCCGGTTTTCTGTTTCCCGGAGCGGAAGGGCATGCTGTGATTCTGGCCACACTCGGCACTGTGGAAGAGCGTCGGGTTCCCATCCAAATCGTCCGCAAGGACAAGCAGCGGATCGCAAAAGTAACGGCCCAACTGGCGCCTGATCTGCCACTGGGCAAGGCCGCCCAGCTTATCAGTCAGGAGGTTGACCGTCAGGTCCAGATGCCGCCGGGTTACCGGTACAACTTCGGTGGGATCTACGAAACGATGCAGGAAGGGTTGGGTGGGCTCTTCGAGGCGTTCATTATTTCGGTCGTCCTCGTGTTCCTTTCGCTGGCGGCGATTATCGAATCATTCAAACGCACCTTCCTCGTTCTGGTCACCGTGCCGCTGGGGTTGATCGGAACATTCTGGGCCCTGGGACTGACAGGGCAAAGCCTCGATATCTTCGCGGTGATGGGCATCGTCATGATGACAGGGATTGTGGTCAATAATGCCATTCTGATTGTTGACCAGTTCAATATCCTCCTGGCTCAGGGGGTTCCCCGTCATCAGGCGATGATCCAGGCGGCTTGCGATCGTTTTCGACCGATCGTGATGATCACGCTGGCTGCCGTTCTCGGCATGCTGCCGCTGGCGCTGGGACGGGGTATTGGAGCGGAGCCTCGTGTCGGCGTGGGGGTTGCCACCGTCGGTGGTATCCTGGTATCCGGAGTCCTCACGCAGATTGTGATCCCGATCCTCTATGACGTGGCCACGCGAGCAGGAAACAATTCCCGCACGGCTGCGGCCTGAGGTGCATGACCTGGTTACACACCTGAACTGAACGAGTCACTCGAAAAGAAGCCGGTAAGACTCGGGCACTTGGGCACGTCGCGGCAGCCGCCGTGAATTGTCGGAGGTTCTGCCGCCCGAGAGCGGATCCGAGGAGCCTTCCAGCGGATCGCCCTCCTGGATTCTCGCCAACCGTTCCCGAATCTTTTCGGTGTACTGGGGCGAGATCTCGAATCCCAGAAACCGTCGCCCCAGCTTTTTCGCCACCGCCAGCGTCGTCCCACTACCTGCAAAGGGATCTACCACCAATTCACCGGGCCGGCTGCAGGCCCGAATAATACGTCCCAGAAGCTGCTCGGGCATCTGGCAGCCGTGAAACCCCTGCCGCTCCCGGAAGGTCCCACACACGCGGGGAAAATACCAGGTGTCCTCATTCGGCTGAAAGCCCTCCGGAAGGTCCTGCGGCCGAAGGATCCACGTATCGTCGGGGATTCGCCCCTTGGGATGCGCCCGCTTGTCTGCATACACCAGTTGTCGGGCCGATGGCACCCGAATCTCCTCGGCATTGAACGTAAATCGCTTGGGGTCTTTCACCCAGTAGAGAAGGTGCGTATGAGAGCGGGTGAATTTGTTCTGGCAATGGACCCCGAACGTGTAATACCACACCACCCAGTTCCGCAACACCAGGCGATGCGTTCGCTGAATCATCACTTTGAGCTCGGCCACGTATTCATCCCCGATTGCCAGCCAGAACGTGCCATCGGGTTTGAGGATGCGGGCAACCTCGTGCGTCCAGCGCTCGCACCAGTTCAGATATTCTTCGTCATCGAGTTCGTCGCGGTAGATATCGTACTGGTAGCCGATGTTAAACGGTGGATCTGCAAAGACGAGGTCCACCGTGCCCGAGGGAATGCGCTGCATGCCTTCGATGCAATCCATGCAGTACACATCATTCTCTGGGAAAGCGGTCATGAGAGCCTATCGCGCATTCACTGCTGCGGATTCTCGGGGATGATTCGATTTTGCTGATCCACATGAACGATCCGGGGAGTGATCCCCCGGGAGGTCCCATCGTCCACAACCCAGTAGGAGAGGATGATGACCGGGTCGCCTTTGGCGCCCAGTCGAGCGGCGGCTCCATTGAGGGCGACCACACCGGAGTCCGGGGGCCCCTCGATGACATATGTGATCAGCCGTTCGCCATTATTAATATTGAGCACGTGGACCTGTTCCCCGGGCAGCAGATCGGCGGCCTCCATGAGCCGACGATCGATGGTGATGCTTCCCTCATACTCGAGGTTCACCTCGGTTAGCGTTGCCCGGTGGATTTTCGATTTGAGCATCAGCCTTTGCACGGGAACCGTCCGGCCTTGTTTTTGAATATGAGATGGCGAGGAACGCGCAAGACGAATGGCCATACCTGGAAAGAACGGCCCGGATTGCACCCGGCCAGGGGCAATCCGTGCCATCAAGATGTATTCTAAACCACCCTTGGAGGCCGGGGCAGTCCGAGTGGCGCAGTCAAATTGGCAGCGCGGCGCTGTTTTGTCTGCCAGGATTTTCGCGAAACTTTTGTTTGACCAGTTTGTTGAAGTAGATGTAAACGCGAGTTATAATCCCGTTGTCGTAATCTCGTTGGCTGCAATCCAAAACGGGAAGCTGGAGTTGGAGAGTAGGTTTTTCTAGTCCTGTAGGTTTCAGTTAGGAGTATGGACCATGTGCGTGCAGAGTCTGTTTATGCGCAATCGCGCTGGTGGGTCGAGTTGTAGGGGTTTTACCCTCGTTGAGCTTTTGGTGGTCATCGCCATCATCGGGATTTTGATCGCGTTGCTGTTACCGGCTGTGCAGGCTGCCCGGGAAGCCGCTAGGCGAAGCCAGTGCACGAATAATTTGAAGCAACTCGCGCTGGCCTTTCACAATTACCACGACGTGTACAAGGTTTTCCCCGCTTACCAGTACATGAACACGCCCACGACTTGGAATTCCTGGCGAGGGCATGGGGCACTCACGATGATTCTGCCTTTCATAGAACAACGAGCGCTGTACGATCAAATCGATTTCCGCTTTGAATGGGACAACAACGACGAATCGTCAATTGCCAACGCAAGTCCGCCCACAAACTTCTGGATTTCTCAGCGGAAAATTCAGGCCTTTATTTGTCCGAGTGATACACCCTTCCCGGACCGAAACTATGGCGGAAACAATTACATGGTGAACGGTGGCTCCAGATGGCAGCACTACAGTACGGGGGCCCCCGTACCCGCTAGCGGCGCGTTCTGCCGACGCGTGGAGACGGGTATGAATGAGATCATTGATGGCACCAGCAACGTGGTGATGTTAAGCGAACACCTCGTGGGAGATAACAACAATTCCTTCCTCACCTGGCGCCGTGATTTTACGGGAATGGCTGCCCCGGGGTGGGATCAATTTCCTACTCAAGCCGATGTCGAAGCTGCTGGCACCACGTGCGATGCAAATGCGACGAGTTTCCAACAAAGTAATGCAGGACGTCAATGGAGCGCAAGCTTCCCTGGCTTTATCGAGTTCAACACCGTAGCCCCACCGAATTGGAAGCACATCACCTGTTGCGAGAACCAGGGCTTTGGCTATGCGTGCGACCGAAACGGTATTGTGCCCGCGAAGAGTCTGCATCCCGGTGGAGTGAACGTAGCCGCGTGCGATGGCTCCGTGAAATTTGTCTCGGACACAGTGGACCTCACAACGTGGCAGCGCTTAGGTGCAAGAGGAGATGGGAATCCAGTGCAATGGTGAAACCAACGGGAGGGTCTCAATAATGGTCAGCGTGAAGTCGATCTTATCAGCAGCTTTGTTGGCTGGGTTGATGCTTGTGGTGGGATGTGGGCCGCGAACGCCTTCCCAAAAGGTTCAGCCACCTTCACCGAAGGATGAAATTCGTGCGGCGTTGAAATCCGTCGCGGAAACCGGTCAGGTGGACAGTTCCTTGATGCTCGCGCGAGAGAAGTTAGAGGAGCTGAAAAAGACCGATGCGGCGAAGGCGGACGCGCTTTTGAAGGACTTGAGTGAATTAGAGAAAATGGGGAGCCAGCCCCAGCAGGCCAAGGCGAAGGCCCAGGAGATGCTCAATAAACTGGGTTCTTAGCCGACCAGACGAGTCTCTGGAAAGGATGACGTCTCCGAGGGGAGGCGTCGAGACTTCCACGGAGAACAAGCAGCCCTGGACTGAGGACGGACCTCGGTACCAGGGCTGTTGTGTTGGAGGAGGCAAAGGAGGTCGCAAGGAGGTCGTATGTTCGGGGCAGTCAGGCAGCCCGCCGACGGAAGTGTTCGTGGTCAGTCACCTTCGCGAAGTTCCTGAAGCTGCCGCTTGTATTCGTCGCGTTCGCGCCGGGTGGCTTCCAGGTCAAAAAGCAGATATTTCATGTCCAGTCGCAGTTCGGCCAGGGCATCCTGAACAAGGGAGAGAATCTGCCGACGGCGGCGGTTAGCATCGATTACTTTGTCAAAGGCGGGACGAAGGGCCTCACGATAGGGGGCGGGAAGCCGGTCGATGGCGGCCGCCAGTTCCTGAAGTTCCGCCGGAATCGCGGTGGTCTCAGTCGTTCGGGCTGGTTGCGGCTGCGTCATGGTTGCGTCTCCTCCAAGTGTTCATTCAGCTCTGCTGTCATTTCAACGCAGCCGCAACGCCAATCCCCGTTTGGGACACCGATGCGAAGCGCAACCTATTATCTAGCAACAACTTTCTGCAATCATGCGATTGTTCAGGGGAAGGTGGCCCCGTTGCCAAAACGCCACAACTGGACTGGCAGAAAACACCGCGTGTTGCTAAAAACAACACACCGTGGGAATCCCACAAAAGGAGCCGTTGTTACGCACTTATTGGCGGCGCTGTCGTTTTGACTGCGCATGGATGCTAACTTCGGCGGTCGTCTCCCGATAACTTCACAGGCCCTGTGTACTCACGGATGCCCTGGGCACGTTCAAGGATCATTTCACAGCGACTTCGCTTTCCCCGCTTGCCCGCTGGGGAGGGTGATCTTTCTCTGCCCAGGGCGTCGGTCATCGGGAGAGGTGCGTCCGGGAGGCTCGCCGTTGAGCCGAGCTGCACCGGCTGCTGTCGGGCGATTGTCGTGGCGGCCATCTGCATGCTTTGGGTGATCGGGGGCGGGTTCCTTCCGACGGCTGACGCCCAGCAACCGGGACCGCTTTGGAGTTTCGCCGGTGGAGATGTCAGAATCCGCGAGGTAACGCATCGCGTGGAAAGCAAAACAGGATCCCCACCCTACGAGCAACTTGTCATCGAGGCAGGAACCGGGACGGCGGCGTATTATCTTTACTCGGTGGAGCCCGCACCGGTGATTGCTGAGTTGCGCGTCCGCCTGCCCGTGTGGGCCAGCCGCCCGGGAATTCAGGTGTTTTTGTCCGTTGTCCTGCCCCGCGTTCCCCATCCCCAGACGGGACAGCCCCTCTCGCTTCTGGTGCCCGGAACGCAAACGCGTGTCGCCGGTCAGTGGGCGTGGCTGACGGTCACCGACGTACTCGCCGGGCTGGAACGTGAAGCCCGGGCGATCCGACTTCAGATCCGCCGGGAAGTGGACCTTCGGGAGGCCTACGTCAACGGTGTGGTCCTCAATGTTTATGGTGGTCCGGGAAGAACGCAGCTTCTCATTGGGCCGATCGAATGGGCGGGATATCTCCCCGGACAAGTTGCCGGAGCGAACGCGGCGGCTTCCGGCCCTGTCCCGGCAACCAGTGACTTCGGCTTCCGCCTGGGCCCCCGGCAATGGATGAATACAGTGAGTGGTGGTGTGACAACCGCGACCTGGTCGGAACCCGCGGGAGATACCGCGTCCCAACCACCGCTTGTCGAGATGGCGGGAAACGTGCTCCGTGTGCAGGGGCGGCCGTTTTTTCCTCGAGCGCTCGAATACCAGGGCGAACCCTTGGAACTGGTCAAAACACTGGGCTTCAACACCCTGTGGATACGTGGCGCCGTCAGCCGGAATCTGCTTCTGGAAGCGCGCCGCCAGGGTTTGTGGGTCATCCTGCATCCCGATGAAACGCTCTTGCCCTCAGCCGGGGTCGGAGGACACACGATTGGGACCGATTTCGACGGGGTGCTGGCCTGGGATTTGGGAACGCAAACAAGTCTGTGGGAAGTGCATGCTCTTCAACAACGCGCGGAAACGCTGCGAGGTCTGGACCCGTCTCCAACCCGCCCGTTGATTGCGGAACCCCTCACGGACCTACTCCGCGCGAGTCGGGCGGTGGACGCGCTTCTGGTCGGCCGCGGACCCTGTTTCAGCGAAATGGAGTTTTCCGACTACATCGTCTGGTTGCGGAGCAGAAGTCTTTTGGCTCGCCCGGGCACACCCATCTGGGTCACAGTCCAGACCCAACCCGATCCCGCGGTGTGGCAGCAGTGGCAGCAGGTCGGCGCTCCGGCGCAACGTCTTGACTGCATTC
>ERZ795043.153-NODE-153-length-84948-cov-7.942186_pt1 | contig 84948 bp, 72 predicted proteins | sample MGYA00375127_ERZ795043 | MGnify/ENA primary metagenome ERZ795043 (study PRJEB30172, sample SAMN05518447) | compost metagenome | isolation source: Feedstock adapted compost from Newby Island compost facility, Milpitas, CA | place: USA:Newby Island compost facility... | reverse complement strand
GGCGGTGCGGGCCGCGGGGGGCGGGGTCAGGGCATTTCGGGCTGCAGGCCCACGCCCAGGCGGTTGAGGGCATTGATCACGGCCACGGCCGCGGTCAGGGTGGCGATGCCGGCTTCGTCGAAGTGGGGCTTCAGGGCATCGTACACGGCGTCGTCCGGGGCGCCGGATGGCAGGGTGGTCAGGGCTTCCGCCCACGCCAGAGCTGCCCGCTCGCGGGCGTCGAAGAAGCGGCTGTGGCGCCAGCCGGGCAGGGTGTCGAGCTTGCGCGGTTCGACGCCCGCGCGCCGCAGTTCGGCGCCGTGCAGGTCGAGGCAGAAGGTGCAGCCGTTGATCTGCGAAATGCGCTGGAAGACCAGGTCGACCAGCTCCGGTTCCAGGACGCCTTCGTGCACGGCCCTGGCGGCGGCCCGCAGGGCCTGGATCGCGGCGGGAATGTAACGCGGGTATTCGACGCGGTGGTAGATCATTTCCTAGGGGGCTCCATGCCGGCGGGAAGGGGCCGGCTTCACCCCGTGGACGTGCGGGAGGCTCGCGTCGTTACGTCCGCCAGCTTGTCCGGATTGGTGATGGTGTACAGCGCCGTGATCAGTCCCTCGTCGCTTGCGGCGACGGTCAGGCCGGTCAGGCGGCCGCCGTGGAAGCGCAGGATCGCAGGCTCCCCGTTGGCCAGCCCGGGGGCCAGCCGTTCCTCCGCGCCACGGCGCCGTGCCAGCGCCCAGTACAGGCGGGCGATGCGCCCGGCGCCGTGCAGCGGGCGGATGGCCGCCAGGGCCTTGCCGCCGCCATCGGCCAGCAGCACGGCGTCGGCGTGCAGCAATGCCTGCAGCGCCTCGCGGTCGCCGGTCCGGGCTGCGTGGATGAACTTCTCCAGCAGCATGCGGTGCCGGCGCGGGTCCACCGCGAAACGTGGCCGCGCTTGCGCCACGCGCGCGCGGGCGCGATGGACCATCTGCCGGCACGCGGTCTCGCTGCGCCCGAGCATCGCGGCGATGGAGGCGTAGTCGTGCTCGAACACCTCGCGCAGCAGGAAGGCGGCGCGCTCCAGGGGGGCCAGCCGTTCCAGCACGGCGAGGAAGGCCAGCGAGACCATCTCGGCGCGCTCGAGCGCCTGGGCGGGGCCGTGTGTATCGTCGGCCGGCCCGGCCGCTTCCTGGCCGCCATCGCCGGGTCCGACGTGCAGCGGCTCCGGCAACCACGGGCCGGGATAGGCCTCGCGCCGCGCGCGCGCCGCGCGAAGGCGGTCGATGCCCAGCCGGGTCGCGGTGGTTACGAGCCAGGCCTCGGGATCGGCGATGGCGGCCCGGTCTGCGTTCCGCCAGCGCAGCCAGGTGTCCTGGACCACGTCCTCGGCGTCGGCGCGCGTTCCCAGCAGGCGGTAGGCGAGGGAAAACAGGCGGTGGCGGTGGTGGTGGAAGGTGTCGACGGCATCCATACGCTGGCAGGGACGGAACGGCGTGTGCCGGCGTGACAGCCGGCCGCTGGGGCGCCTTGGCCTAGAATGGAAGGGTTTCATGCCCGCCGTGAGCCAGCCGTGACCACCATCAAGCAGGAAGACCTGATCCAGTCCATCGCCGACGCGCTGCAGTACATCTCGTATTACCACCCGGTCGACTACATCAGGAACCTCGCCGCCGCGTACGAGCGCGAGGAGTCGCCCGCGGCCAGGGACGCGATGGCGCAGATCCTGATCAACTCGCGCATGTGCGCCGAAGGGCACCGCCCGATCTGCCAGGACACCGGCATCGTCACCGTGTTCCTGGAAGTGGGCATGGACGTGCGCTGGGAGGGCTTCACCGGCTCGCTTGAGGACGCGGTCAACGAGGGCGTGCGGCGCGCCTACAATCACCCGGACAACAAGCTGCGCGCCAGCGTGCTGGCCGACCCCGCCGGCAGGCGCCAGAACACCCGCGACAACACCCCGGCGGTGATCAACGTGAAGATCGTGCCGGGCGACAAGGTGGACGTGATCGTCGCGGCCAAGGGCGGCGGCTCGGAGGCCAAGAGCAAGTTCGCCATGCTCAACCCGTCCGACTCCATCGTGGACTGGGTGCTCAGGACCGTGCCGACCATGGGCGCCGGCTGGTGCCCGCCGGGCATCCTGGGCATCGGCATCGGCGGCACCGCCGAGAAGGCGATGCTGCTGGCCAAGGAGGCGCTGATGGAGCCGATCGACATCCAGGAGCTGATCGCGCGCGGCCCGTCCAGCCGCATCGAGGAGCTGCGCCTGGAGATCTACGAGAAGGTCAACGCGCTGGGTATCGGCGCGCAGGGCCTGGGCGGCCTGACCACGGTGCTGGACGTGAAGATCCGGGACTACCCGACCCACGCGGCCAACCTGCCGGTGGCGATGATCCCGAACTGCGCCGCCACGCGCCACGCCCACTTCACCCTCGACGGCAGTGGCCCGGTGGCGCTGGAGCCGCCGTCGCTGGAGGACTGGCCGAAGCTCACCTACAGCCCGAAGAACGCGCGCCGGGTGGACCTGGACACGGTCACCCGCGAGGAGGTGGCCAGCTGGAAGCCGGGCGAGGTGCTGCTGCTCAACGGCAAACTGCTGACCGGCCGCGACGCCGCGCACAAGCGCATGGTGGACATGCTCAACCGCGGCGAGAAGCTGCCGGTGGACTTCACCAACCGCTTCATCTACTACGTCGGCCCGGTGGACCCGGTGCGCGACGAGGTGGTCGGCCCGGCCGGACCGACCACGGCCACGCGCATGGACAAGTTCACCGGGCAGGTGCTGGCGCAGACCGGCCTGCTGGGCATGATCGGCAAGGCCGAGCGCGGCCCGGCGGCGATCGAGGCCATCCGCAGGCACCGCTCCGCCTACCTGATCGCGGTCGGCGGCGCCGCCTATCTGGTGTCCAGGGCGATCCGCGCCGCGCGCGTCGTCGCGTTCGAGGACCTGGGCATGGAGGCCATCTACGAGTTCGAAGTCAAGGACATGCCGGTGACCGTGGCGGTGGATTCGCGTGGCGAGTCGGTGCACATTACCGGCCCGCGGCAGTGGCAGGCGCGGATCGGCAAGATCCCTGTCGTGGTGGAATAACCTGCGCCTTCCGTGTGAAGCCGGCCCCGTGCCGGCTTCGCTTTTCCCCTTGTCCCCTTGCGGAGCAACCGGCAATGCGGATGACCCTGTATGGTGCGTCGAGCACGGCGGCCACCATCGTGCACTGGCTGCTGCTGGAGCTTGGCGTTCCCCATGAGCTGCGGCTCCTCGACCTGGAGCGGGGCGAGCAGCGTTCACCGGATTACTTGGCCATCAACCCGCAGGGGCGGGTGCCGGCCCTGGTCATCGACGGGCAGGTGCTGACCGAGTCGGTCGCCATCGCCATGCACCTGGCCGACCTGTATCCGCAGGCGGGGCTCGCGCCGGCGCCGGGCACGCCGGAACGGGGCGCCTACTACCGCTGGATGCTGTTCTGCGCCTGTACGCTGATGCCTGCCTACCGGCGCTGGTTCTATCCGCACGAGCCCGCCGGGGCCGGGCACGCCGACGCGGTGAAGGCCCGGGCGCGGGCGGAAATCGAGGGCGCCTGGCAGCAGGTGGCCGACCACCTTGCCGCCAACGGCCCGTACCTGCTGGGGGCGGGGCGCTCCGCCGCCGACTTCGTGCTGACCGTGCTGATGCGCTGGTCGCGCAACATGCCGCGGCCGACGGATACGTGGCCGCCACTGCATGCATTCGCGCAACGCATGAAGGCCCTGCCCAGCTTCCGCGAGGTCTATGCCCGCGAAGGGATCACCGACTGGACCTGAGGCGCGTCACCACGGCTGGTTGAACCACTCCTCCAGCGAGATCCCGAGGCCGACGTACGTCGCCTTGTGGTTGTAGTCGATCAGGCTCTCGCCGTAGCCGTGGAAGAGCTGCAGGTGGCCCCGCACCGGCAGCCGCGCCTCCCGGGTCAGCGGGAAGCCCCAGTCGAACTGCACCGCGCCGCGCGAGCGGTCGCCGCCGCGCAGCGAGTGGCGCGCCATCAGCGAGAACTCGTTGCGGCCGCGGATGTGGGTGAGGGTGACGTCGCCGCGCCCCACGTAGTCCTCGATCGCCGGGTTGTCGTCGTCGCTGCCGTCGGGGATGCGGAACCACGGGCGGATCACCAGCGCCCAGTCCTCGCGGTCCAGGCCGAAGTTGAGCATCAGCCGGTTCCAGCTGCGTGACAGCGGGTTGCCGCGGCCGTTCGACTGGTGGTTGATGCCGATCGCGGTCATCCGCCCGTGCCAGCCGAACAGGCTGTAGCCGTTGCGGAACACCAGCAGCACTTCCGGCTCGTAGTTGGTCTCGCGGAACGGGCGCGAGGTGTCGCCGTTGTAGACCTGCCAGCGCGAGCTCTGGGTGTAGGCGCCCCACAGGTCGCCGTTGTCGCCGAACAGGTTCTCGGCGAACTTGGTCTTGAAGCTGAGCTGGAACTTGGCCTCGAGCGCGTCCAGCTCGAGCGGCCCTGGGACCGTGTTGCGCGGGTTCTCCGACCGCGGTTGCCGGTTCACGTCGGAGGTCCAGAACGCCGGCAGCAGGTAGACCGGCTTGTAGGCGCGGAAATTGAAGGGGCCGAGCTTGGAGTCCTTCGCCAGTTCCCAGCGGCTGTCCAGCAGCGAGCCGCGGCCGGCGTTGGCGAGGGCGGCGCGATGCGCCTCCTCCTCGTGGGCGAACAGCGAGCCGCTTTCGTGGTGGGCGTGTTCGTGGCCCCGCGGCCTGCTCCGCTTCCTCCACGGGCTGCGGGTGGCGCCGATCGCCTCGCGCGCCTGTTCGGCACGGGCATCGGCATCCGCCGGGTCCGCGGCGCGGCGTCCCATCGCCGCGTCGTAGCAGGCCAGGCGATCGGCGTCGGTTTCGATATGGATGCAGGCGGACGGATCGCCCGGCCCCGCGAAGGATGGCGGGGCGGCCAGCATGCCGGCCAGCACGAGGCAGCGGACGATGCGGTTCATGGCCGGGGTTCCTCCGTGTCGAGCAGCCTGTCGTCGGCATGCACCTGCTGCCGGGCTTCTTCGAGCTGGGCATCGATGTCGCGGTTGACCGAGGTGTCGGCCGGACCGTTGTTCACCGGTTCGGGCGCGGGCCCGGGCCCGGCGTCCCCGGGGACCGCGGGCCGCGCCAGGACCACGTGCTGCACGGTCTGGGGCAGTGAGATGCCGGTCCGCGCGAACTCCGCCTTCACCCGGCGGATGGCCTCGCTGCGGACCTTGCCGAGGTCGCTCTGGCGCTGGTCCACCCAGCCGAAGAAGCGCAGCACGATTCCGGCGGGCCCATACTCCTGCACCGACCACGACGGCCCGGGGTCGGCCAGGACGCCTTCGACGCCGGCGATCTGTTCAAGCGCCAGCCCGTGCGCGACCCGGATCGACTGGCTGGTGTCGATGACCACCTGGAAGTCGAAGCGCCGCTTCGGGTTGCTGCTGAAGTTCAGGACCACCGCCTTGAACACCAGCGAGTTGGGCAGGCGCAGCTCGTTGCCATCGAGCGTCATCAGGATCGTCGCGCGCGAGGTCAGGGCCACCACCTTGCCTTCATGGCTGTCGATGCGGACGTGGTCGCCCGGCGCGAACGGGCGCCGCAGGCCGAGCAGCAGGCCGGCGATGTAGTTCTCGGCGATGTCCTTGAAGGCGAAGCCGATGACCAGGCCGACGAGGCCGGCGGAGCCCAGGATCGCGCCGACCGCCTTGCTCCAGCCCAGCAGGTCGAGCGCGAACGCCACGCCCGCCAGCATGATCACGGTCCTGACGACGGTCCGGATCAGCCCGTTGAGGTAGGGGTTGCGTGTGTGCAGCTTCAGCCAGTGCAGGCGGCGGGAGACCAGGCCGCCGACCCAGCCCGCGAGCACGACGATGCCGGCCGCGACCAGCAGCAGGGGCGAGCGCGCCACCAGCAGGATCAGCGCGTCGCGCGCCTTGTGCAGGGTGACATCGAACTGGACGTGGAGCGATTCCATCCACGCCGACACGCTCCCGGGCGCGGATGGCAGGACCGTGCCCGGTCCGTCCGCGGTGGCAGGGGCGGCCTGCGCGTACGCCACGGCGAGCAGGCAGGCTGCCGGCAGCGCCGCGGCAAGGAGCGGGACGAGGCGTGATGCGGGAGGCATGGCGTTTGTCTGTCCGGCGGGTGCGTGCGTGGTGATGGAAGGCCGTCAGGGCTTACCCGGCGATCCAGGCAAGGACAAAGATGCCGATCATGGCGAAGGCGAGCATCAGCTTGAGTGCGACGCCGAAGACGATTCCCAGCCACGTGCCGAACCCGACCTTCGCGGCGTGCCCGAGGCGTTGCCCGTCCAGGCCGCGGCTGCTTGCGAGTTCGCCCAGCGCGGCGCCGGCGAACGGACCGGCGAACAGGCCGGGGATGCCGAAGAACATGCCGGCGACCGTGCCCAGCGCCGCGCCGATGACGGCGGCGCGGCTGGCTCCCACGCGTTTGGCGCCGATCGCCGTGGCCCAGACGTCCACCGCCAGCGACAGCGCGGTCAGCACGCCGAGCACCACCACCACCCAGACCGGGACGTGGCCGAAACCGTCCGTCCATGCCGCGAGCAGCAGGCCGGCGAAGACCAGGGGCAGGCCCGGCAGCGCGGGCAGGATGGTCCCGGCCAGTCCCACAAGGACCAGGAGCAGGGCGATGGCGTAAAGGATCGTCTGCGCGTCCATCCGGAATCCGCTGGAGTGGGCCAGGCGGAAGCCTCCCCGTCGCGTTGCATTCTCACAGATGCCGCGTTAAGTTGCAGCCGCTGTGTATGTCAAGGCCAGCCGTGACCGTGGCCTGGGTGCGGTAGATCCACCGGGAAACCGTTCGTCGATCCGCTTCAGACTTGGTAGCCGCCCGCTTTGCGACCAGCCGCCAGTCCCACTGGCGTTCCGTCCACGAGTGCAACGGTGTTCCCGGGAGTGATCCAAGATGTCCGAGCGTGAAGAAGGTATCGTGAAGTGGTTCAATGACGCGAAGGGGTTCGGCTTCATCCGGCGGGAAAACGGCGAGGACGTCTTCGTGCATTTCCGGGCCATCCAGGTCCAGGGCTTCAAGAGCCTGCGGGAAGGGCAGAAGGTGAGCTTCACCGTGGTGCAGGGCCAGAAGGGCCTGCAGGCCGACGAGGTCAGGCCGCTCTGAGCCGGTCGCGTACCGCGCAATCGCATCAAAGGAAAGGCCCGGCTCGCGCCGGGCCTTTCCCCATCCCGGGCTCCCGGGCCGGGATCAGTACAGGTGGGCCGCGCCGTTGCGGATCTGCACGTAGGAACCCTGGCGGATGCCGTTGAGGCTGTTCTGGCGCACGACCACGGTGCGGCCGTCGTCCAGGCGGACGTGCACGTCGTAGCCCTGGCCGGAGGTGCGGTTCTGGATGGCGTTGCCGGCGATCGCGCCGCCCGCGGCGCCCGCGGCGATCGCCACGTTGCGCCGGCCTTCGCTGTCCGTGTTGCGGCGCGCAAGCTCCCTGGCGGCCACCGCGCCGACGATCCCGCCGAGCAACGGGCCGGCGACGTTCGCATCCGTCCTGCCGATCTCCTCGATGGCGACGACGGTGCCGCAGTCCATGCAACGCGTTCCCTGCGGTGCGCTGCCGTAGCCGTACCCGCCGGAATATCCCGGCGAGGTGCTGGCGCAACCGGCGGCAAGGACGGTCGCGACGATCGCGCAAGCGGCGAGCAGTCTGGTCTTCATGGGCGTCTCCTCGGGGGCATGACGGGAACGGTCCCGTTGGCCACACCGTAGGATCGGCGCCGTGAACGCACCGGCAATCCCGCCGCACCGCGGTCCGGCCGTGCAGCGGGTGTTCAGCCGCGGAAGTCCTGGTGGCAGGCCTTGCAGGCTTCGCCGATGCGGCTGGCGGTTTCGCCCGCGCCGGTGCAGTTGAGCGGCGGGGAGGCCAGCGCGGCATCGAGGACGGCGCGGAACTGCGCCGCGTGTTCGACGAACCGGCGGTCGTCGGCCAGGCCGGGGAAGGCCGGCTCGAAATCGTTGCCCAGGCTTCGGATCGATTGCAGGTGCGGCAGCACGTCGGTGGGGTTGCAGCGGTTGGCTTCGATCTTGCCCCGCAGCTGCGCCATGTGCGCCGACAGCAGGTGCATCGCCGCGTGCGGATAGCGGTCCTGCCAGGTCTTGCGGCCTTCCAGCGCGCGCAGCAGCATCACCACCGCGACCACGCCCAGCGCCAGCCCGAGCAGGAACATGAAGAAGTAGCGTCCGGCTGCGGACGGCTTCTTCGGGCCGTCTTCCGGTCCGGGCGTGGACATCCGGGGAGTGGATTCGGGGGTCGTCGACATGGAGCGTCCTCTTCGCTGGATGGAGCCGGCAGGACGATAGCATGCGGCCATGCCGGGTAGACTGTTGCGCATGGAGATGGCACTGCGCGAGCGTTTCGCCGGCATCGACCGCCTGTACGGCGCCGGCGCCGTCGCGCGCTTCTCGCGGGCGCGCGTGGCCGTGGTCGGACTGGGCGGGGTCGGTTCCTGGGTGGCCGAGGCGATGGCACGCTCCGGCATCGGGCACCTGTCCCTGATCGATGCCGACGACATCTGCGTCTCCAACACCAACCGCCAGCTGCCGGCGCTCGAGGGCCAGTACGGCCGCAACAAGGCCGAGGCGATGGCCGAACGCTGCCGCGCGATCAATCCGGCGGCGGGAGTCGAGGCGGTCCCGGCCTTCCTGACGCCGGCGAACATGGGCGAGCTGCTGGACCGCGGCTTCGACCTGGTGCTGGACGCCTGCGACAGCTTCCGGGCCAAGGTGGAGCTGATCGCATGGTGCAGGCGGCGCAAGCTGCCGCTCGTGGTGTCCGGTTCGGCCGGCGGCCGCACCGACCCGACCCTGGTGCGCGTGCGCGACCTGTCGCGGACCGAGCACGACGCGTTGCTCGCGCTCATCCGCAAGAAGCTGCGCGCCGAGTTCGATTTCCCGAGGAACCGCGACCGCTACTTCGGCGTGCCGGCGGTGTACTCGCTGGAGAACGTGAAGTACCCGCAGCCCGACGGCAGCGTCTGCGGGTTGCGCCCGCAGCTGGGGCCGGACGCCGCGCTCAAGCTCGATTGCGGCGCGGGCCTGGGCGCGGCCACCCACGTCACCGGCACGTTCGCGTTCGCGATGGCGGGCAAGGCGCTGGAGCTGCTGCTCAGGAAGCGCGGCGACTGACCACCGGGGCCGCGGCATCCGTCGCGGCCGGCAGCCGGAACAGGCGTTGCGCGTTGCGCGTGGTCGCTTCCGCGATTTCCTCCGGGGGCTGCCCGCGCAGCGCCGCGATCGTGTCGCGGACCACCGCAAGCCGCGCAGGTTCGTTGCGCCTGCCGCGGATCCCGGCGTCGGGCTGGTCCGGCGAGTCGGTTTCCAGCAGCAGGAACTCGAGCGGCATGGTCGCGGCCAGCCGGCGCAGGCGGTTGGCGCGTTCGTACGTCACCGGCCCGCCCAGGCCGAGCAGGAAGCCGAGCTTCCACAGTTGCCGCGCCTGCTCCTCGCTGCCCGAGAAACTGTGGACCACGCCGCGCAGCCCGCCGATCCGGCGCAGGGTGGCGATCACCATGTCCACCGCACGGCGGGCGTGAATGATCACCGGCAGGTCGAACTCGCGCGCCAGCCGAAGCTGGCCCTCGAAGCAGGCCTGCTGCGCGTCGCGGTCCAGTCCCTCGACGAAGTAGTCGAGCCCGCATTCTCCGACCGCCACCGGCCGCTCGCGCTCGATCCACTCCCGCAGTTCGGCGAGGTGCCCGGGCCGGTGTCCGGCCAGGTACACCGGATGCAGGCCGTAGGCCGGATGCAGCCCCGGCGCGCACCGGCACACCTCGCGCAGTTTCGGCCAGCCATCGCGGGTGACCGCCGGCACGATCTGGACGGCGACCCCGGCCGCATGCGCGCGCGCCAGCGCCGCATCGCGGTCGTGGTCGAATGCGGCGTCGTCGAAATGACTGTGGCTGTCGACCAGCATGGTGCCGCAGTCTCAGGATGGAGGCGTCCCGTCGATCGGGGGACGCCTGCTGCCGCGCCTGCGCTCCTTCAGGTTCGCCAGCAGCACGGCGCCCAGGCCGAGCAGCAGCTCGTCGATGAACGGGATCGGGTCGGGCAGGACCAGATTGACCAGGAACAGCAGCGCGACGATCACGAACAGCCAGGGGTGGCTCAGGCGTCCGAGCCAGGCCAGGATCGGCGCGGTCAGGGGAGTGGCCATGGACATTCCCGGAAGCTTCGGCTTGTGGTCACGCTAGCACGCCCGCCACCGTGACGGGATTCACCAACCGGCGGTTCCGCGGAGCCGGCCTGCCTTCCGTTCAGCTTCGGGGTGATGGAATTTCCCGTGAAAGACAGACGGACCCAGGCCCGAGTCCGGAGGAGCCATGAAGAGCAATACCCTCGCCATCGCCCTGGCTGCACTGCTCGTCGGCGGCGTTGCCGTCGGCGCCTACCACAACAGCCGCAAGCACGAAGCCGGACCGGTTCCCGGGGACGGGGCCGCGCTGGCCGGGCAGCCGTCCACTGCCGCGGATGCCGCGACGCCGGAGGACAGGCCCAGCGTCGACTACGCCGACGTCGTCAAGGTGGTCCCGGTCACCGAGAAGCGCGAGCTGTTCGCCACCGTCATCGGCAGCGAGCCGGTGCAGGAGACGGTCACGTCCACCACGCCGCGCGAGGTCTGCGAGGACGTGGTGGTGCAGGAGCGCCTGCCCGAGCGCGACGGCAACGTCGGTGGCACCGTGGCCGGCGCGGTGATCGGCGGCCTGGTCGGCAACCAGATCGGCGGTGGCAAGGGCCGGAAGGTCGCCACGGTCGCGGGCGCCGTGGCCGGCGGCGTGATCGGCAACAAGATCGACAAGCGCCACGAGGGCGGGCAGGTGGTCGAGCGCGTGGACCGCCAGTGCCGCACGGTGCAGGACACCACCCGGAGCACCCGTGTCGTGGCCTGGAACGTCACCTACCGCAAGCCCGACGGCACCACGGCCACCATGCGCACCAGCAGCAAGCCCGGCTCGCGCATTCCGCTGGGCACCGGGGACGAGGTCGTCGGCTATGACGTGACCTACCGCTACGACGGTCGCGAGCAGACCGTCCGCATGGACCGCGACCCGGGCGAGCGCCTGCCGGTGATCGACGGCGAAGTGGTGATCCAGACCGCTTCCGCCAGGGGCGGGACGGAGCGCGGCTGAGCGCCTGGCCGCAGGGAAGGTCCACCAGCCCGGAGGGCCGCCGGCCAGGTGCCGGCCCTCCGCGCATCTGCGGCGGACCGCTGGCGGGCGCGGGGAGGGGATACAATGCGCGCTTTACGTCGCCCATTCCCCTCCCGGAAAGCCATGGCCCTCAATCCCTTCGATTTCTACGACGTCCGTTCCCTGCTCAGCGAGGAGGAGCGCGCGGTCCAGGACACCGTCGCCCGTTTCACCGACGAGCGCGTGCTGCCGATCATCGGCGAGTGCTTCGAGCAGGGCAGGTTCCCGACCGAACTGATCCCGGAGATCGCGGGCCTGGGCCTGCTGGGCGCGACTCTGCCGCCGGAGTATGGCGGCGCCGGCCTCAACTACGTCAGCTACGGCCTGATCTGCCAGGAGCTCGAGCGTGGCGACTCGGGCCTGCGCAGCTTCGCCAGCGTGCAGTCCTCGCTGTGCATGTACCCGATCTACGCCTATGGCAGCGAGGAGCAGAAGCGCCGCTGGCTGCCGGACATGGCCGCGGGCAAGGTGATCGGCTGCTTCGGCCTGACCGAGCCCCACGGCGGTTCCGACCCGGCCAACATGAAGACGTACGCCCGGCGTGATGGCGGCGACTGGGTGATCAACGGCTCGAAGATGTGGATCACCAACGGCAACTTGGCCCACATCGCGATCGTCTGGGCGCAGACCGACGACGGCATCCAGGGCTTCATCGTCGAGAAGGACTTCCCGGGCTTCACCGCCCAGGAGGTCAAGCACAAGATGAGCCTGCGCGCATCGGTGACCAGCGCGCTGTTCTTCGACAACGTGCGCGTGCCCGAGGCCAACCGCCTGCCCAACGTGAAGGGCCTGAAGGGGCCGCTGGGCTGCCTGACCCAGGCCCGCTACGGCATCACCTGGGGTCCGATCGGCGCGGCGATCGCCTGCCTCGGGGAAGCCCTGGAGTACTCGAAGGAACGCATCCTGTTCGGCCGCCCGGTGGCCGCCACCCAGAGCGCCCAGATCAGGATGGCCGACTGGGTGCGCCGGATCACCGCGGCGCAGCTGCTGTCGCTGCAGCTGGGCCGCCTGAAGGACGCCGGGAAGATGGTGCCGCAGCAGGTGTCGCTGGCCAAGTGGAACAACGTGCGCATGGCGCTGGACATCGCGCGCGAGGCGCGCGACCTGCTCGGCGGCGCCGGCATCACCACCGAGCATTGCCCGATCCGCCACGCGCTGAACCTCGAGTCGGTGATCACCTACGAGGGCACGGAGACCGTGCACCAGCTCGTGGTCGGCCGCGAGCTGACCGGCATCAACGCGTTCTGACCCGCCGCCATCCCGGGCGACGGCGGGATGGCCGGGATCCGGCGGCGCGCAGCGCACGCCCGATCCCGCACCCGCGGGGGCCCGGCCCAGTGGACAGCATCCATGCCTCCAGCGGACATCCGCATCGAGACCAGGCGCCTGCTGCTGCGCCTGCCGCAGACCGGCGATTTCGAGCGCTATGCCGAACTGTTCGCCGACGGGGAGCCCAGCCGCCACATCGGCGGGCAACTGGCGCGCGGCGCCGCGTGGCGGCGGTTCCTGCAGATGCCGGGGGCGTGGATGCTGCAGGGCTTCGCCATGTTCTCCGTGGTCGAGAAGGAAACCGGGCTGTGGATCGGGCAGGCCGGGCCCTGGCGGCCGGATGGCTGGCCGGGCAACGAGATCGGCTATGCCTTCCATCCACAGGCCTGGGGCAAGGGCTATGCCGTCGAGGCGGTGGCCGCGACGATCGACTGGGCGTTCGCGAACCTCGGCTGGGAGGACATCATCCACTGCATCTCGCCCGCCAACGTGGCGTCGAAGAAGGTGGCGCAGCGGCTCGGTTCGCGGCTGCTGCGCGAAGGCTGCGTGCTGCCGCCGCCGGCCGACGGCCACCAGGTCGAGGTCTGGGGGCAGTCGCGGCGGCAGTGGCTGGAGAACCGGGAACGGCTGCCATGGTGAGGCTCCCCGGCCATCCGCGCGGCCGCATTCCGTGGCCGGCGCCGCCCTGACCGCCGCCCCGGGCCCGTCCGCATTCTCCATTCCGTCCGTCGTACCGCTTCCGCATCCGGAACCTTCCATGTTCGCGAAAGTCCCCGATCCGATTCCCGCCCGCATGAAGGGCGTCAACCGTGCAGAGATCTGCGACGTCAACTTCCAGGAGTTCGTGCGCAACTGGGAAGGAACCCCGGGCCGCAGGCCGGCCGACGGCGAGCCGGTGCTGCCGGGGAGCGCGCTGGACGCGCAGGGTTTCCGCGAACTGTTCGAGTCGCAGCTGATCAGCCGCCACCTGGACCTGATGGCGCGCGTGCTGCGCGTGCAGAACAAGGTCTTCTACACCATCGGCTCCAGCGGCCACGAAGGCAACGCCATGGTCGCGCGGCTGACCCGCCACACCGACCCGGCGTTCCTGCACTACCGCAGCGGCGGCTTCATGGCCGAGCGCTTCCGCAAGCTGCCGGGCATGGACCCGGTGATGGATTCGGCGCTCAGCTTCGCGGCGAGCGCCGAGGACCCCGCCTCCGGCGGCCGCCACAAGGTGTGGGGCAGCAAGCCGCTGTGGGTGCTGCCGCAGACCTCGACCATCGCCTCGCACCTGCCCAAGGCGCTGGGCACGGCCATCGCCATCGAGCAGGCCCGGCGCATCGGCCACGAGCTGCCGGTGCCGCAGGACAGCATCGTGATCTGCTCCTTCGGCGACGCCTCGGCCAACCACGCCACCGCGCAGACCGCGTTCAACGCCGCGGCGTGGACCGCCTACCAGAAGCTGCCGGCGCCGGTGCTGTTCGTGTGCGAGGACAACGGCATCGGCATCTCGGTCAAGACCCCCGACGGCTGGATCGGCACGCGTTTCTCCAACATGCCGGGGCTGGACTACTTCCATGCCGACGGCCTGGACCTCGCGGCCGGCTACGCGGACGTGCTGCGCGCGGTCGAGCATTGCCGCCGCACGCGCCGGCCGACCTTCCTGCACCTGCGCACCACCCGCATCATGGGCCACGCCGGCACCGACTTCGAGATCGAATGGCGGAGCATCGAGGAACTGTGCGCGGTCGAGGCCACCGACCCGCTGCTGCGCAGCGCCGCGATCGCGCTGGAATCGGGCCTGTACACGAAGGACGAGGTGCTGGAGCTCTACGAGGCGATCCGCCGCCGCTGCTTCGCCGCGGCCGAGGAGGCCGACCGCCGGCCCAAGCTCACCACGCTCGAGCAGGTGATGGCGCCGCTGGCGCCGTATACGCCGGACGCGGTCAAGGCCGAGGCCACGCGCGCGGACTACGCCGAACGCCGCCTGCAGGTGTTCGGCGGAGAGGCGAAACTGCCCGAGAACCTGCCGCCGCGCCACCTGGCCATCCAGATCAACAACGCCCTGCACGACCTGCTGGCCAAGTACCCTGAGGCGCTGGTGTTCGGCGAGGACGTGGCGCAGAAGGGCGGCGTCTACACGGTCACCAGGGGGCTGTACAAGGCCTTCAGGGGCAACCGAGTGTTCAACACGCTGCTCGACGAGACCATGATCCTCGGCCTGGCCCAGGGCTACGCCAACATGGGCATGCTGCCGATCCCGGAGATCCAGTACCTGGCCTATTTCCACAACGCCTGCGACCAGATCCGCGGCGAGGCCTGCTCGCTGCAGTTCTTCAGCAACGGCCAGTACCGCAACCCGATGGTGATGCGCATCGCCTCGCTGGGTTACCAGCGCGGTTTCGGCGGCCACTTCCACAACGACAACTCGATCACCGCGCTGCGCGACATCCCGGGGCTGGTGGTCGGCTGTCCCAGCCGGGGCGACGACGCGGCGACCATGCTGCGCACGCTCATGGCGATGGCGAAGGTGGACGGGCGCGTGTGCGCGTTCCTGGAGCCGATCGCGCTGTACATGACCAAGGACCTGTACGAGCCGGGTGACGGCGGCTGGCTGACCACGTACCCGGCGCCGGACCAGGCCATGCCCTTCGGCGAGGAACGCGTCTACGGGCCGGAAGCGAAGGATTGCGTGATCTTCACCTTCGGCAACGGCGTGCCGATGAGCCTGCGCGCGGCCCGGGAGATCACGCAAAAGCACGGCTGGAAGGTGCGCGTGGTGGACCTGCGCTGGCTGGTTCCGCTCAACGAGGAGGTGATCGCCCGGCACGCCGGGGAGTGCGACCGCATCATCGTCGTGGACGAAGGGCGGCGCAGCGCCGGCGTGGGCGAGGGCATCATCACCGCGGTGAAGGAGGCCGGCCACGGCGCCAAGGCCCTGCGCCGCGTGGTCGGCGCGGATACCTACACGCCGCTGGCCGGCGCGGCGTTCCTGGTGATCCCGTCCGAGGCCGACATCGTCGCGGCGGCGGACGCCCTCGCCGCGGGGGGCTGAGGCTCAGCGCGCCAGGCCGTCGAGCAGCGGCAGGGGAGTGGCCGGGCTGCCGGCCACGAGGAACGGCCCGGCGCCGGCGTCCAGCGGCATCACCGCCAGGCCTTCGCCGGCGGCCGCGCAGACCACTTCGCCGATTTCGCGCCCGTCGGCCCCGGCCACGACCCGGGCCGTGGGCGCAAGCCCACCGCCCGAAAGCCGCGCCAGCCCGCGCTTGGCCTGGCCGAGGAAGTGGGTGCGGGCCACGATCTCCTGGCCGGGGTAGCAGCCCTTCCTGACGCTGTAGGCCTTCAGCCGGTCCAGGGAGAGCTGCTGCGGGGTCCACTGCTCCGATTGCGCCGGCGGCAGGCGGGGCAGGCCGTGGGCCAGGTCCAGGCGCAGCCACTCCAGAGCGCCTGTGGCGTCGTCCGCGCCGGGCGCGCCGATGCGCAGGGTGCGCGGATGCGTGGCGGAACCGGCGTCCAGCTCGATCCCGTCCCCGGTGTCGTCGAAGCGTGCCCGCGTGGCCCGGGCGGGAGGGGCGAGGCGGCCGGTGGCGTGCAGGTCAGGGCGGGCAGTGATCCCGACCTTGCTCCGGAACACGTAGCGCTGCAGGCGCGCGGCGAACCCTTCGGCGTCGGCGTCGAGCAGGGCCAGCAGCAGCGATTCGTCGCCGGTGCGCAGCAGCGCGAACAGTGCGATCACCCGTCCCTTCGGCGTCAGCCAGCCGTTCCACTGCCAGTGCCCGGGCGCAAGGGCGGACACGTCGTTCATGAACTGCGCCTGCGCGAAGGCCACCGCGTCGCGTCCCGAGAGCGCGAGGATCGAAACGCCCGGAATGGCGAAAAAATCATCAGACTTTTGTCGTGTCTTGTCGGACATGGGGGGCGGACTTAAACTTCGGGGCGTGAAAGATCACGACATGATAGGCGACGAAGCCCCGGCGCCCGGGCCGGAGCGCGCCCACGCGCCCGTTCCGGAGAAGCCGCGGGAGGCCGTGCCGCCGAAGGAGTACGGCGGCAGGGACGGTCCCGACCCCACGCGCTACGGCGACTGGGAAAAGGACGGTCGCTGCATCGATTTCTGACCCGGTCCCGGCAGCGGCCGGGCCACGGTCCAGCCACGCGGCGCAGCCGCCAGCGAGGAGAGCAGTCCAGCGATGGCACATTCCCGAAGACCCCTGTCGCCCTTCATGCTGGGGCAGTACTACCGCTTCCAGATCACGTCTGTGATGTCGCTCCTGCACCGCGTCACCGGCGTGGTCGCGTCCGTTGGCGCGTTCGTGCTGGCGTGGTGGCTGCTGGCGGTCGCCCAGGGCGGCGACGCGTACACCCGGGCCGCCGCCTGCCTGTCGTCCCCGGTCGGGCGGGTCGCGCTGTTCCTGTTCTCGCTTGCGGTGGTGTACCACCTGCTCAACGGCATCCGTCACCTGTGGTGGGACATCGGCAGGGGCTACGAGATCCCGCAGGTGTATCGCAGCGGCTGGACCGTGGCGGTGCTGGCGCCCGTCCTGACCGCCCTGGTCTGGTTCCTGGCACTGCGAGGTGGCGCATGAGCGGCGGCAGCCAAACCCCCGTCACGGATTTCCGCACGCCGCTCAAGCGCGCGCGCGGGCTCGGTTCGGCCAAGACCGGCACCAGCCACTTCTGGCTGCAGCGCGCGACCGCGGTGGCGCTGGTGTTCCTGGTGGCATGGTTCATCGGCACCCTGGTGTCGCTGGCCGGCGCCGACCTGCAGACGGTGCGGGCGGCGATCGCCCGGCCGTGCAACGCGATCCTGCTGGCCTCGCTCGCGGTCGCGCTGTTCTGGCATGCCAAGCTCGGTCTCCAGGTGATCGTCGAGGACTACGTGCACGCTCGTGGCCCCGGGATCGCGCTCCAGCTGCTTGTGAACTTCCTCTGCGCCATCGGCGCTCTCGCATCGCTGTTCGCGATCGCACGCATCGCGCTGTCGGGCTGAACCAATGACTTCCGCATACAAGATCATCGAGCACAAGTACGACGTGGTCGTCGTCGGCGCCGGCGGCGCCGGCCTGCGCGCCACCTTCGGCCTGGCGCAGAAGGGCCTGAAGACGGCCTGCGTCACCAAGGTCTTCCCGACCCGTTCCCACACCGTGGCCGCGCAGGGCGGCATCTCGGCCGCGCTGGGCAACATGGGCGAGGACGACTGGCGGTTCCACTTCTACGACACCGTCAAGGGGTCGGACTGGCTGGGCGACCAGGACGCCATCCAGTACATGTGCCGCGAGGCGATCCCCGCGGTGATCGAGCTCGAGCACCAGGGCGTGCCGTTCTCCCGCACCGAGGACGGCCGGATCTACCAGCGCCCGTTCGGCGGCATGACCACGCATTTCGGCAAGGGCACCGCGCAGCGCACCTGCGCCGCCGCCGACCGCACCGGCCACGCGATCCTGCACACGCTCTACCAGCAGTCGCTCAAGCACCACGCCGAGTTCTACATCGAGTACTTCGCGCTCGACCTGGTCTTCGACGAGCACGGCGCCTGCGTGGGCGTGCTGGCCCTGGACCTGTGCGAGGGCACGCTGCACCTGTTCCGCGCCCACGGCGTGGTGCTGGCGACCGGCGGCTACGGCCGTGCCTACTTCAGCTGCACCTCGGCGCACACCTGCACCGGCGACGGCGGCGGCATGGCCCTGCGCGCCGGCCTGGCGCTGCAGGACATGGAGTTCGTGCAGTTCCACCCGACCGGCATCTACGGCGCCGGCTGCCTGATCACCGAGGGCGTGCGCGGCGAGGGTGGCATCCTGCGCAACGCCAACGGCGAGCGCTTCATGGAGCGCTATGCTCCGAACGCCAAGGACCTCGCCAGCCGTGACGTGGTCAGCCGCGCGATGACCATCGAGATCAACGAGGGGCGCGGCTGCGGTCCGCTGAAGGACCACATCCACCTCGACCTGACCCACCTCGACCCGGCCGACATCCACAAGAAGCTGCCGGGCATCGCCGAGAGCGCGAAGATCTTCGCCGGCGTGGACGTCACCAGGCAGCCGATCCCGGTGCTGCCAACCGTGCACTACAACATGGGCGGCATCCCGACCAACTACCACGGCGAGGTGGTCCAGCTGAAGAACGGCGACCCCGACGTGGTGGTGCCCGGCCTGTACGCCGTCGGCGAGGCCGCGTGCGTGTCCGTGCATGGCGCCAACCGCCTCGGCTCCAACTCGCTGCTCGACCTGGTGGTGTTCGGCCGCGCAGTGGCCAACCGCTGCGCCGAGACCATCAGGCCGGGCCAGCCGCACCGGCGCCTGCCCGGGGACGCGCTGGACCAGGCGCTCGGCCGCCTCGACCGCCTGCGCAACGCCAACGGCAGCCTGCCGACCGCGGCGATCCGCGACCGCATGCAGCGCACGATGCAGAAGCACGCGGCGGTGTTCCGCACCCAGGACACGCTGGCCGAGGGCGTGCGCCTGATGAAGGAAATCAACGAGTCCTTCGCGGAGGTGCGGGTCAGCGACCGTTCGCTGGTGTGGAACTCCGACCTCGTCGAGACCTACGAGCTGATGAACCTGCTCGGCCAGGCCCTGGTCACGATCACCAGCGCCGAGAACCGCAAGGAGTCGCGTGGCGCCCATGCGCGCGAGGACTTCCCGAAGCGCGACGACGAGAACTGGCTCAAGCACACGTTGTGCTGGCTGGACGAGAAGGGCAACACCCGGATCGACTACCGTCCGGTGCACATGTACACGCTCGACGACGAAGTCGAAGTCGTGCCGCCGCAGGCGCGCGTCTACTGAGCGGGAGCGAACAGCAATGGCCGAATTCACCCTCCCGAAGAACTCCAAGGTCAGGGAAGGCAGGTACTTCAAGGCGCCGGCCGGTGCCAGGCGCGTGCGCAAGTTCAAGGTGTACCGCTGGAACCCGGACGACGGCGAGAACCCGAGGACCGACATCTACGAGGTGGACCTCGACACCTGCGGTCCGATGGTCCTGGACGCCCTGCTGAAGATCAAGAACGAGATCGACCCGACGCTGACCTTCCGGCGCTCCTGCCGCGAGGGCATCTGCGGCTCGTGCGCGATGAACATCGACGGCACGAACACGCTGGCGTGCACGCGGGCGATCGAGGACTGCCGGCAGGAGGTGATCCCGGTCTACCCGTTGCCGCACATGCCGGTGATCAAGGACCTGGTGCCGGACCTGACCCACTTCTACGCCCAGTACGCCTCGATCCGGCCCTGGATCCGCACCCAGACCGAGCCGCCGCCGGACCGCGAGCGCCTGCAGTCCCCGGCCGACCGCGACAAGCTCGACGGCCTGTACGAGTGCATCCTGTGCGCCTGCTGCTCGACGTCCTGTCCGAGCTACTGGTGGAACGGCGACCGCTACCTCGGCCCGGCGATCCTGCTGCAGGCCTACCGCTGGATCGCCGACAGCCGCGACGAGGACACCGGCACGCGCCTGGACGAGCTCGAGGATCCGTTCAAGCTGTACCGCTGCCACACCATCATGAACTGCGCGCGGACCTGCCCGAAGGGCCTGAACCCGGCCAAGGCGATCGGCGCGATCAAGCAGCTGATGCTGGCGCGGCGCGTCTGAGCGCCCGCCGGCTCCCGTGGCGTGCCGTCCCGCGGCGGGCGGCACGCGGGACACCCACCGTTCCGACGACGGCATGCCCGTGAACGACGACCCGTCCGGCGAACTGCGACGCCTGCGCTGGCGCTGCCGGCGCGGGATGAAGGAACTCGACGTGCTCCTGCTGCGCTGGCTTGAGCGCGAATGGGGGCAGGCTTCCGAGGCCGATCGCGGCATTTTCCTACGCCTGCTCGACTGCGAGGACGATAAGCTCTGGCGCTGGTTCATGGGTTACGAGGTCCCGCCGGATGCCGAGCTCGAAGCCTTCGTCGGCCGGATTTCCGCGCTCCCGCCACAGGACTGAGCGGCGCGCCGCGCTCGCCTGGCGTCCGTCGCGCTGGCTGCTCGCCGGGCTCGTGCTGCTGACCGTCGCCGCCGTGTTCTCGCTCGTGGCATCCGGTTTGCCGGGCTGGCTGGCGGTGCCGGGGATGCTGCTGGCGGCCGGTCATGGTCTGGCGCTGGTGCTGCGCGAGGCCCGGCGTCCGTGCCGCCGGTTCGTGTTCCGCGCCACCGGGGAAGCGTCCGTGGACGGGCGGCGGGCGCAGGACATGCGGGTCGAATGGCGCGGGCCGCTGGCCTTCGCCAGCTGGCTGGAGGACGGCCGTCGCCACCGCCTGTCGTGGTGGCCGGACACGCTTCCCGCGGCGGCACGACGTGAACTGCGGCTTGCCATGCCGGCCACCCGGGCCGGCAGGGCGGAGGATTCGATGGCACCATAACCGCCTCACGCGGACAGCCATTGCATGTTCAAGCCCGTTCCCGTCGCCATCGGCCTGCGCTATCTCCGCGCCAAGCGCCGCAACGGCTTCATCTCCTTCGTCTCGCTGGCCTCGATCCTGGGGATCGCCATCGGCGTGATGGTGCTGATCACCACGCTCGCGGTGATGAGCGGTTTCCAGCGCGAGATCCGCGACCGCATGCTGGGCATGGTCTCTCATGCCACGATCACCGCCGAAGGCCGCGCCATGACCGGCTGGGAGGAGGCGATGGCGCTGGCGCGGGCGGACGCGCGCGTGGCCGGCGCCGCGCCCTACATCGAGGCCCAGGGCCTGCTCCGCGGTCCGCGCCAGGAGCCGGCCCTGATCCGCGCGGTTTCGCCGCAGGACGAGGCCTCGGTGTCCGAGATCGCCGACAGGATGGTGGAGGGCAGCCTCGCCGACCTGCAGCCCGGGAGTTTCAACATCGTGCTCGGCCGGGACCTGGCGCTCTGGCTGGGCGTGCGGGTGGGCGACAGCGTGGTCGCCACCACGGATTTCCAGGTCACGCCGCTGGGCGCGGTGCCGCAGCTGAAGCGGTTCACGGTCAGCGGCATCTTCGAGGCCGGCTACCAGGACTTCGACCGTCACCTGGCCGTCGTCAACCTGCAGGACGCGCAGCGGCTGCTGCGCATGGGCGACGGCGTCACCGGCGTGCGCCTGAAGCTGCACGACATGGACCGGGCCTTCGAGGTGGCCCGTGACCTGGCACGGGAACTGGCCTCGCGCAGGCAGGACTACTACCGGGTCAGCGACTGGAGCATGGAGAACGCCAACATGTTCCGGGCGCTGAAGCTGGAGAAGACGATGATCGGCATCCTGCTGTCGCTGATCATCCTGATGGGTGCGTTCTCGCTGCTCAACTCGCAGGTGATGCTGGTGACCGACAAGCACGCGGACATCGCGATCCTGCGCACGCTGGGGCTGACCCCGGGCGGGGTGATGCGGGTGTTCATGGTGCAGGGCTCGCTGATCGGCGTGATCGGCACCGCGCTCGGCGTGGTCTGTGGGCTGCTGCTGACCTTCAACCTCGAACACATCCTGCGCGCGATCGAGCGGACGTTCGACGTGGTGCTGATGCCGGCCGACGTGTACTACGTGACCGGGCTGCCGATCGACCTGCAGGCGGGCGACGTGGCGGTCATCAGCGTGGTCGCGCTGGCCATGGCGTTCCTCGCCACCCTGTACCCGGCCTGGCGCGCCGCGCGCACGGCCCCGGCGGAGGCGCTGCGCTATGAGTGAGCGGATGGTGGCGCAGGGCGGGGAAGTGATCAGGGCCGAGCGGCTGGGCAAGACCTACGCCGAGGGCAAGCTGCGCACGCCGGTGTTCGATGCGCTGGATTTCAGCGTGCACGCGGGCGAGACCGTGGCGATCGTCGGCGCCTCGGGCGTGGGCAAGAGCACCCTGCTGCACCTGCTGGGCGGACTGGACGTGCCGACCTCGGGCGAGGTGTACGTGGCCGGCCGGAAGATGAGCGCGCTGTCCGACGCCGAGCGCGGGCTGCTGCGCAACCGCGCGCTCGGCTTCGTCTACCAGTTCCACCACCTGCTGCCGGAATTCACCGCGCTGGAGAACGTGATGCTGCCGGTGCTGCTCGGCGGCGGCGACACCGCGGCGGCGGCCGCGCGCGCGAAGGAGCTGCTGGAGGCGGTCGGCCTCGGCCACCGCCTGGGGCACAAACCGGGCGAACTGTCCGGCGGCGAGCGCCAGCGCGCGGCGGTGGCGCGCGCGCTGGTCAACCGGCCTGCCTGCGTGCTTGGCGACGAGCCGACCGGCAACCTCGACGAGCGCACCGCGGCGAAGGTGTTCGAGCTGATGCTGGAACTCAACCGCGCGCAGGGCACCAGCCTGGTGATGGTCACGCACGACCGACGGCTCGCGGCAAGGCTCGACCGCGTGCTTGAACTGCACGAGGGCAGGCTGCGCGAGCTGTCGCGCGACGAACTCTGACCGCGGGCGCCGTGGCCGCGCGGGGCCGGGTCAGGCGGCGTGGCGGTCCAGCGGCAGGTCGCTGGGCACGCGCACGTACCACTCGCCTTCCTGGTGCACGAACCTGCAGCAGTGCTCCATCGGGCCCTGGTAGATGTGCACCGAGACCGCGACCCGGTCGCGGCTGGCGTTGGTGATGGTGTGGTACTCGTGCGGCGGGATCAGGCTGCCGGCGCTGCCCGGGCCGGCCTGCATGCCGCCGGCGGCGCGGAAGCGGCAGCGGTCGCCGTCGGTTTCCAGCAGTTCGTACTGGGTGATCTCCAGCTCGCCGTCCCACACGCCCTCGACGCACCACATGCCGCAGTGGTCGTGCACCGGCGTGCCCTGGCCGGGCCCCCAGGTCATCGCCACCACGCTGTAGCCATATTCCGGGCTGCGGTAGATCTCGCGGCGGGCGTAGCGGTCCTGGAGCGGCTCGTACACGCACTCCGGGAGCCGGATGCCCGGGTCGCGGATCAGGCTGCACAGCGCGCTGCGCAGCGCGGCGGTGACGGCGTGCCCGTCACCGGCTTGCAGGGCGGCATCGATCGCGGCGATGAAGCGGTCGCGGCCCTGGAAATCGAGGTCGGGGGCGGTGGTGTCCATGGGCCCATTCTAGACCGTCACGGCCGGAACCACCCGCCGGGCGATGTTGCGCTGCGGCATAGGGGCCTGTCCACGCGGATGGCGCCGTCGATCCGCGATTTCCGGGATGCGCGGAACGCGGCATCCCATCCGCACGGTGCCGGGCGGCGAGGTCAGCGTACCCGGAAGACCTTTCCGGGGTTGAGGATTCCCTTCGGATCCCAGGCGGCCTTGATGCTCCGCATCAGCGCCACCGTGTCTTCGCCGAATTCGGCCACGAGCTTGTCGCGCTTGCCAAGGCCGATGCCGTGCTCGCCGGTGCAGGTGCCCTGCACGGCGTGGGCGCGCGCGATCATCGCGTCGTAGACGCGTTCCATCGCCTCGCGCTCGCGGGGGGCGGCCGGGTCGATCAGGAACAGCACGTGGAAGTTGCCGTCGCCGACGTGGCCGACGATCGGCGCCAGCAATCCCTCGGCGTCGATGTCGCGGCGTGTGGCCTGCACGCAGTCGGCCAGGGCGGAGATCGGCACGCAGACGTCGGAGACGATGCAGTCGGCCCCGGGCCGCAGCGCGCGCGCCGCGAAGTAGGCCGAGTGGCGCGCCTTCCACAGTGCGTTGCGACGGGCGTCGTCGTCGGACCATTCCAGGCCTTCCCCGCCATGCGCGATGACGGTCTGGCGCGCCCGCTCGAACTGCTCGGCGACGCTGGCCTGCGTGCCATGGAACTCGATGAACAGGGTGGGGCGTTCGGCGAGGCCAAGGCCGGAATAGCGGTTGCACGCGCGCACCTGCACCTCGTCCAGGAACTCGATGCGGCCGAGCGGCGCGCCGAGCTGGATCAGCTCGATCACCGCTTCCACCGCGCCGCGCAGGTCGGCGAAGGCGCTGATCCCGCCGCCCACGACCTCCGGCCGGCCGTACAGGCGCAGCGTGGCCTCGGTGATGATCCCGAGCGTTCCCTCCGAACCTGTGAACAGCCGGACCAGGTCGTAGCCTGCGGCCGACTTGCGTGCGCGGTTGCCGCAGCGGATCACCCGGCCGTCGGCGAGCACGACCTCCAGCGCCAGCACGTTGTCGGCGATGGTGCCGTAGCAGACGGTGGTGGTGCCCGAGGCGCGGGTCGAGATCATCCCGCCGATCGAGGCGTTGGCGCCCGGGTCGATCGGGAAGTACAGCCCGGTGTCGCGCAGCGCGCTGTTGAGCGCCTCGCGGGTGACGCCCGGCTGCACCACGCAGTCGGCATCCTCGGCGTGCACCGCCAGCAGGCGGTCCATGCGCGACATGTCGAGGCAGATCCCCCCGTGCGGCGCGGTGACGTGGCCTTCGAGCGAGGTGCCGGCGCCGAAGGCGACGACCGGCACGCCCCGGGCGTGGCAGGCCGCGAGGATCCGGCTGACCTCGGCGGTGGATTCGGGCCAGGCCACGGCGTCGGGCGGGTGGATGGCGGGGTAGCCCTCGCCGCGCCCGTGCTGGCGGCAGGTGCCCGTCGCGGTGCTGATCCGGTCGCCAAGGAGGGGCTGGAGTTCGGCGATGACGCGGGCGACGGCCCGGGAGTGGCTGTTCGTGCTCATGGGTGCTGTCCGTTGGCTGCGGCCGGGATGCCGGCATGGCGGGCTTCCTGCGGTGCGTTTCCCCGGCGTGCCATGCCGGCCACCGCTCAGAGCCCGGCCAGGAACCCGCCGATGGCGGGCCCGAAGCGGGCGAAGTCCACGAGGAAGGCGTCGTGGCCCTGCGGCGACTCCAGGTCGATGAAGCGCGCGTCGGCGCCGCCGCGGGCGAGTCCCTCCGCGATCTCCTCCTGCTGCTCGACCGGGAACAGGATGTCGGTGCGCGCGCCGAGGGCCAGTGCGCGCTCGACCCGGATCTGCGCCAGCCCCGCCAGCACATCGCCGCCGGCGTACTCGGCGATGTCGAACCAGTCCATCGCGCGGCTGAGGTAGAGGTAGCAGTTGGGGTCGTAGCGGCGCACGAAGCGGCGGGCGTGGCCCTCAAGGTAGCTTTCGACCTCGAACTCGAGGCCGAAGGGATCGTCGTCCGGCCGGTCCGAGTCCAGCCGCACGCGGCCGAAGCGGCCGTCCCATTCCAGCGCCGAGCGGTAGGTGATGACGCCGAGCTTGCGCGCGATTCGCATGCCCGATTCCGGGTAGCTCGCGTCGTCGTAGCGGCCCTCGTTCCAGTTGGGGTCGAGCCGGATCGCCTCGCGCTGCAGCGAACGCACCGCGATCGAGAACGGCAGGGCACGCGCGCTGCCGGAGACGTTGATGTGCGCGCGGGCGATGCCGGGGTGGCGCAGCAGCAGCGCCAGCGCGGTCATCCCGCCCATCGAGTTGCCGATCACACAGGCCAGCCGTTCGATGCCGAGCGCACGCACCACGTGCGCGGCGGCATCGGCGATGTCCTCGATGGACAGTGCCGGGAAGCGCAGCCGGTAGGGCTCGCCGGTCGCCGGGTCGACCGAGGCCGGGCCGGTCGAGCCCTTGCAGCTGCCCAGCGAGTTCACGCAGATGACGAACCAGCGCGCGGTGTCGATCGGCCTGCCGGGGCCGACCATGGCCTCCCACCAGCCCGGCGTGGGGTCTTCGGCGCTGGAGGCGGCGTGCGCGTCCGGCGACAGCCCGGTGAGGATGAGGATGGCGTTGCCGCGCGCCGGATCCAGCGTGCCCCAGGTCTCGTAGGCGACGCGCGCGGCGTGCAGCATGCCACCGCGTTTCATCGGGAACGGCGAGGGCAGTTCGACGAAGCGGGAAGCGGGCGGGATGAATTCGGTCATGTCCGGTTCGCGGAGCCCTGCGGACGGGCCATTATCCCCGAGCCGCGGCCGCGGGCAGGCCACCGGCCGGGAACAGGGCGTTCAGCGCGGTTCCCGCCCGATCACCAGCTCGACGGTCCCGTCGTGGGGCAGGGCGACGCGGACCGGGGCCGACTCGACGTCACCCTCCGCGCGGGTCGCGCTGCCGCTGGCCGACAGCCGCGCCACCACTTCCGCCTCACGCAGCGTGGACAGCCTGGCCGTGGGCATCGGCCCGTCGGCGTCGTCGAGCACGGTCTCCAGCGGCAGCGCGTCGAGCCGGTGCCGCTCGACCGCCACCGGCATCGGCGGGCCATCCGGCGCGCGCGCGATCACGAACACGGTGGCGTCGCCGCGCAGGCGCACGCGGGAGGCGAAGCCGGGGTCCAGCGACACCCGTACCTTCAGCCCGGCGGGCCCGGCCGCTGGCGCCAGTTCCGGGGCGGGCAGGGATGGCATGCCGGCGGCGGCGCGCGCCTCGTCGATCTGCAGGCGCAGCGCCGCGGCGGTCTTTTCGTCGAGCCCGGGCAGCAAACCTTCCCAGACCTCCACCGCCTCGGCGTCCTCGCCGCGCTGGCGGTAGGCGATGCCGAGGAACCATGGCGCGTGCTGGTTGGACGGATCCAGCGCGGCCGCGCGGCGGAGCATGGCGACGGCCTCGTCGTCGAAACGGTTGCCGGGGGTGGCCCGGGCGCGGGCCGTGGCCGCCTCGACCAGCAGGCCGGGTTCGTCGGGCATCAGCTCCAGCGCCCTGGCGAAGCTGTCGCGCGCGCCGGCGTGGTCGCCCTGCTGCGCATAGGCGCGTGCGAGCAGGATCCAGCCGTCCGCGCGCGCGGGATCGCGCTCCAGCTCCTCACGCAGCCGGGCGATGGCCTCCTCCATCGTGGCCGGCCCGTCCTGCACATGTGCGGCGCGGCGGTCGAGCGCAGCCGGCGTGCCGACCAGCCCGTACAGCCCTGCGGCGGCCAGCGGCACGGCGGCGACGATGGCGGCGAACAGCCGCGGCGAAGTGCCGCGCAGCGGCCTGGCGACGGCGGCGGCCACCGCGGCCGAGCCCAGCACGACGACGAGCAGGAAGACGAGGGCGTTCACCATTCCTGTTCCTCCCCCCCGGCTTCCGCGGCCGCGGCCGGTCGCGAGCGCGCACGCACGATCCGGGCCACCACCGTGGCGCCGGCCAGCAGTACCAGCACCGGGCCGAACCACAGCAGCCAGGTGTGGCGCGCGACCGGCGGCTGGTACAGCACGAACTCGCCGTAGCGCTCGACCAGGAACTCCTTGATCTCCCGGTCGCTGCGCCCGGCCCGCATCATGTCGAACACCTCGCGGCGCAGGTCCTGCGCGATCTGCGCGTTGGAATCGGCCAGCGACTGGTTCTGGCACATCACGCAGCGCAGCTCGGACAGCAGCGCATGGAAGCGGCGCTCCTCGTCGGCGTCGCGGAACCCGGGTGGCGGCGCGGCCTCGCGTGCGGGCTGCGCCTGCAGCGCCGCGCCCGCCAGCGCGAGCAGCATGGCCGCCAGCAGCGGCAGCAGGCGCGCGCTCCCCCTCACCGCGGCACCCCCATGTGGTCGAGCAGGGGCTCGAGCTCGCTGGTGATCACGCCCTCGTCGAGTGGGCCGACGTGCTTCCAGCGCACGATGCCGTCGGCGTCCACCAGGAAAGTCTCCGGCGCGCCGTAGATGCCCCAGTCGATGGCCTTGCGTCCATCGTAGTCCACCACGACCGCCCAGTACGGGTTGCCGTAGCGTTCCAGCCAGCGCAGTGCGTCGGCGTGCTCGTCCTTCCAGTTGTAGCCGACCACGCGCACGCGCTTGCCCATGGCGAACCGGGTCAGCACCGGATGCTCGTCGCGGCAGGCCGGGCACCAGCTGCCCCAGACGTTGAGGAGGTAGGGCTGGCCGCGCAGGTCCTCCGAGCCGAGCAGGCGGCCGGGCTCGTGCAACACCGGCAGCGAGAATTCCGGCGCCGGCCTGCCGATCAGCGGCGAGGGCAGCGCGTCGCGGCCGGCACGGTCGGACACCAGCACGCCGTACAGCAGCAGCGCGACCAGCGCCAGGAAGGCCACGCCGACGGCCAGAGCCCTGGCCAGGGGACGGTTCCGGGGATGCGGCTCCTGCGCGTTCATCGTTCCTCCACGCGGCGGAAGCGGCGGTCGAGCGCGGTGACGAACCCGCCCAGCGCCATCAGCAGCGCGCCGGCCCAGATCCAGCGTACCAGCGGCTTGACCTGCAGGCGTACCGCCCAGCCACCTTCACCCAGCGGCTCGCCCAGCGCGACGAAGAGGTCGGCCAGCACGCCGGGACGGATGCCGGCTTCGGTCATCACCTGCCCGCCGCCGGCATAGGCGCGCTTCTCGGGGTGTAGGGTGGCGGACGGCGTCGAGCAGCCCTCGAGCACCGTCACGATGCCGCGGTCGGCAACGTAGTTGGGCCCGGTGACGCGCTCCACGCCCTCGAAGCGGAAGCAGCGCCCGCCCAGTTCGGCGACCTCGCCCGGCTTCATCGCGACCTCGCGTTGCAGCTGCTGCGCCTCGACCAGCAGCGCGCCGGCCAGGAACACGGCGATGCCGGTGTGCGCCAGCGCCATGCCGGCCATTTCCGCGGTCAGGCGGCCGGAGGCGCGCAGCCGCGCCCACACGAAGCGCAGCGTGCCGGCGCCGACCCAGGCCGCGCCGGCCACGCCGGCGGCAGTCTTCAGCGGCCCGCGCGGGGCCATGAAGTACGCCGCCACGCCGCACACGAGCGCGAGCACGAGCCACGGCAGCAGCATCGCCAGCGGCTTCGACGGCTGCTCGCGCTGCCACTTCACCAGCGGGCCGAACGGCAGCAGCAGGACCAGCGGCGCCATCAGGATCGTGAACATCAGCCCGAAGTAGGGCGGGCCGACCGAGATCTTGCCCAGGTCCAGCGCGTCCGCCAGCAGCGGGTAGAGCGTGCCGAGCAGCACCATCGCGCAGGTCGTGGCGAGCAGCAGGTTGTTGACCAGCAGCAGGGTCTCGCGCGAGCTGGCGGCGAACGGGCGGCCTTCCTCCAGTGACGGTGCGCGCAGCACGTACAGCGTCAGCGCTCCGCCGACGACCACGGCGAGGAAGGCGAGCACGAACAGGCCGCGCGACGGGTCGGCGGCGAACGCGTGCACGCTGGTCAGCACGCCCGAGCGCACCAGGAACGCGCCCATCAGCGACAGCGAGAACGCGGCGATGGCCAGCAGCAGGGTCCAGCCCGCGAAGCTGCCGCGCTTCTCGGTCACCGCCTGCGAGTGGATCAGCGCGGCACCGGCCAGCCAGGGCATGAAGCTGGCGTTCTCGACCGGGTCCCAGAACCACCAGCCGCCCCAGCCCAGTTCGGAATACGCCCACCATGAACCGAGCAGGATGCCGAGGGTGAGGAAGCCCCAGGCCACGTTGGTCCACGGACGCGACCAGCGCAGCCAGCGCGCGTCGATCCTGCCGTCGAGCAGGGCGGCGACCGCGAACGCGAACGGCACCACGAAGCCGATGTAGCCGATGTAGAGCATCGGCGGGTGCACGATCATCCCCGGGTCCTGCAGCAGCGGGTTGAGGTCGCGGCCCTCGGCCGGCGCCGGCAGCAGGCGCTCGAACGGGTTGGAAGTGAACAGCATGAACGACAGGAAGCCGACCGAGACCAGCCCGATCGTGCCCAGCACCCGCGCAGCGACGGTCTCCGGCAGCCGGCGCGAGAAGCGCGCGACCGCGGCGTTCCACGCCGCCAGCATCAGCGACCACAGCAGCAGCGACCCCTCGTGCGCGCCCCAGACCGCGGTGAAGCGGTACACCATCGGCAGCAGCGTGTTCGAGTTCTCGGCGACGTAGCGGACCGAGAAGTCCTGGCGCACGAAGGCCAGCGTCAGCAGCAGGTAGGCGGACGCGACCAGCGCCAGCTGCGCCCGGGCCGCCGGCCGGGCCACCGCCATCCACGCCCCCTGGCCGCGCGATGCGCCGGCGAATGGCAGCGTGCCCTGCACAGCCGCGAGCAGCAGGGCGAGCACCAGGGCGGCTTGTGCGAGTTCGGGCAGCACTTTCAGCGCGCGTCCGTTGCCGGGGCGTCCCCGACGCCGTGCTTCCTGTGCGCCAGGCCCATCTTGTCGGCCACTTCCTTGGGCACGTAGGTCTCGTCGTGCTTGGCCAGCACTTCCTCGGCGACGAACACGCCGTCGCGCATCCGGCCGGTGGCGACCACGGCCTGGCCCTCGCGGAACAGGTCGGGGAGGATCCGGTCGTAGGTCACCGGCAACTGCGCGTCGCCATCGGTCACCCGGAAATGCGACACCAGCGAGCCGGGCTCGCGGCGGAACGAGCCGGCCTCGACCATGCCGCCCAGCCGGAACCGTGCCTGGCCCGAGCGCAGCGCCTCGCCTTCCGGGGCCAGCACTTCGGCGGGGGTGTAGAGGTAGGTGAGGTTCCGCTGCAGCGCCCAGGTGACCAGGGTGGCGGCCACGGCGGCGGCGGCCAGCAGCGCGGCCACGAACCACAGGCGGCGCCGGCGCGTCGGGGTCATCGCTTCAACTCCTGTGGCGAAGGGGCGTTGCGCGCGGCCTGCCGGCGCGCCGCCAGCAGGCGGACCGCGCGCAGCACCTGCCGGGTGCGGATCCGCGGGGCGACGAAGTCCCACAGCAGCACCACGACGAACACGCCGTAGGCGGCGATGACGTAGGCGGCGTAGCTCATCGCGGCGCCTCCGCCAGCGCGCGCACCCAGTCCTTGCCGGCCTCGCGCTGCAGGTTGTCGGCGCGCGCGCGCGCCAGCAGCGAGCCCAGCGCCCAGAACTTGGTGCCGGCGACCATCCACAGCAGCGGCGGCAGCATGCTCGGGTCCATCGAGGATTCGCCGAACACGCGGATGGTCTGGCCCTGGTGCAGCGAATTCCACCACACCACCGAGTAGCGGATGATCGGCAGCATCACCACGCCGACCACGGCCAGCAGCGAGGCGGCGCGCGCGGCGGCGCGTCGGTCCTCGATCGCCGCGTACAGGCCGATCACGCCGAGGTACAGGAAGAACAGCACGAGCTGCGAGGTCAGGCGCGGGTCCCAGTCCCACCAGGTGCCCCACATCGGCTTGCCCCAGATGCTGCCGGTGACGAGGGTGATGGCGGTGAACGCGGCGCCGATCGGCGCGCAGGCCATCGCCAGGATCTCGCACAGCTTGATCCTCCACACCAGCGCGATCGCGCCGTAGAGCGCCATCAGCGCGAACATCGCCAGGCTCATCCACGCGCTGGGCACGTGCACGTAGAGGATGCGGAAGCTGTCGCCCTGCTGGTAGTCGGCCGGGGCCACGAACAGCCCCAGGTACATGCCCACGGCCATGGTCGCCACGCCCAGCGCGTAGGCCCACGGGGCCCAGCGCGCCGCGAAACGGTCGAAGTAGGGCGGTGAGCCGAGCTGGTGGAACCAGCGGACCACCGGGTTCATGTCGGACATGGGATCCTGCTCGCAGCGGGGAGTGCCCCGCGATGGCGACATTTTACCCGGCGCACGCGGCCGGTTCCCGGAAAAAGGCTCATTCCAGCGCGATCCGGATCGCCGCGGCGGCGGCCACCGGCGCCAGCACCAGGCCCGCGGCCAGCCCGGCGCCGAGCAGCAGCAGCGCGCCGCCCGGGTCGAAGCCCTTCGCGGCGGCGGCCACGCTGCCCGCGCCGAATACCAGCACCGGGACGTACAGCGGCAGGGCGAGCAGTGCCAGCAGCACGCCGGCCCGGCGCATGCCGACGGTCAGCGCCGCGACCACCGCGCCGATCAGGCTGAGCAGGGGCGTGCCGAGCAGCAGGGAGGTGAACAGCACCGGCCACAGCGCGCGCGGCACCGCCAGCAGCTCCGCCAGCAGTGGCGCCGCCACGAGCAGCGGCAGCGCGGTGGTGGCCCAGTGCGTCAGGGTGCGCGCGAACACCAGCCAGGCCAACGGCACCGGGGCCAGCATCCACTGTTCCAGCGAACCGTCCTCCGCGTCGCTGCGGAACAGGCCGTCGAGCGAGAGCAGCCCGGCCAGCAGCACCGCGACCCAGAGCACGCCGGGTGCGACCGCGGCCAGCGTCCCGCGCTCGTTGCCGAGCGCCAGCGCGAACAGCACCACGATCAGCACCGCGAACAGCGCCGGCTGCAGGGCATCGCCGCGCCGGCGCCAGACCAGGCGCAGGTCGCGCGAGACCAGGGCGCGCGCGGCGCGCAGCATCATGCCGCCGTCCCCCGCAGTTCGAGCAGCCGGGTGCGCACCGGCGGGGCGGCGTACGCGCCATGGGTGGTCACCAGCGCCGCGCCGCCGTCGTCCAGATGGGCGCGGACCATGCGGTTGACCAGGTCGATGCCCTCGAGGTCGAGGTTCGCGTACGGCTCGTCGAGCAGCCACAGCCGGGCCGGCGACAGCCACATCCGCGCCAGCGACAGGCGCTTCTTCTGTCCGGCAGACAGCTGCCTCGCCGGCGTGTCCTCGTAGCCGGCGAGGCCGACCAGGGCCAGGGCGGCTTCCAGCGACAGCGAAGGGCGCCTGCCGTGCAGGTCGCACAGGAAGCGCAGGTTCTCCAGCACCGACAGGTCGGCCTTGAACGCCGGCAGGTGGCCGAGGTAGGCCGGCGCCCCGCCGCCGGCGGTCTCCACTTCGCCCGAGCCGGGTGGGAGCAGGCCGGCGAGCACGCGCAGCAGGGTGGTCTTGCCGGCGCCGTTGCCGCCCTGGACCAGCAGCGCCTCGCCGGGGTACACGGCGAAATCGAGCGGTCCGAACACCGGCACCTCGTTGCGCGAGAAGGCGAGGGCGCGCGCGGCGATCAGGGGGGCTGCGGGAGCGGGATGGGGCATGGCCTGCGGATCGGCCGCGGGGGCGGCCATGGCGGCCGTCATTCTATCCAGTCCACCCAGGGCTCGTCCCCGATGCCTGCAGGCCGCGTGGCGTACATGCGCAGCCGCACCGGCGTGCCGGGACGCCACCACAGCGTGCCCAGCTGGCCATAGCGCCGTGCCAGTTCGTCGAAGCGGCCCACCTCCATGCCGAAGACCAGCCAGCCGGGCTCGCGCCAGGTCCGGTTGCGGGCCGAGGAGAACGCCGGCACCGATGTCACCCCGAGCCGGGACAGGTCCGCCTGCAGCGACTCGTCCTGGCGCCGGTTGGTGGCCTCGTCGCGAGGGATGGACTGCGGGTTCCAGGCGGACAGCAGCCCGAACGACCCGGCTTCCGGGTAGGCCAGTTCCAGCCCCGGGGTTGGCAGGCCGATCACGATGTCGTGCCAGTGGCCGTCGCGCTCCCACCTGTAGTCGGCGGACAGGTAGGCGTGCAGCAGCGCCACGATGCGCGCATCGTTGTCGGTCGGCGAAAGCATGCCCAAAGGTTTAACCGATCATCGTGGACCCGTAAACTGCCGCTGGTTCCGGGAAGCACGGGCGCAGATGCCGATGGTCACGACCAAGCTGCCGAAAGTCGGCACCACGATCTTCACCGTGATGTCGCAGCTGGCCGCCGAGCATGGCGCGGTCAACCTCGGCCAGGGCTTCCCGGACTTCCCCGTGCCCGCACGCCTGGTGGACGAGCTCGACCGCGCCATGCGCGACGGGCACAACCAGTACGCGCCGATGACCGGCGTCCCCCGGCTGCGCGGCGCGATCGCGGACAAGACCGCGCGCGTCTACGGCTGGCGGCCGGACCCGGACGCGGAGATCACTGTCACCAGCGGCGCGACCGAGGCGATCTTCAACGCGATCCATGCCGTGGTCCGCGCGGGGGAGGAGGTCGTGGTGCTCGACCCGGCCTACGACTGCTACGAGCCGGCGATCGAGCTGGCCGGTGCCCGGGCGGTGCACGTCCCGCTCGACCCGCGCACGTTCGCGCCCGACTGGGAGCGCGTACGCGCCGCGTTCACGCCGCGCACGCGGATGCTCGTCATCAACAGCCCGCACAACCCGTCAGGGGCGATGCTGTCGGCCGCCGACATGGCCGCGCTGGCCGCCATCCTGCGCGACACCGGGATCTTCCTGCTCTCGGACGAGGTGTACGAGCACATCGTCTTCGACGGCGCCCGCCACGAGTCCGTGCTGCGCTACCCGGAGCTGCGCGCGCGTGCCTTCGTGGTTTCCAGCTTCGGCAAGACCTTCCACTGCACCGGCTGGAAGGTCGGCTATTGCGTCGCCCCGCCGGCGCTGAGCGCCGAGTTCCGCAAGGTGCACCAGTACAACGTGTTCTGCACCTTCGCCCCGGCCCAGCATGCCTTCGCCGCGATGCTCGAGGCCGAGCCGGAGCATTACGAGCAACTGGGCGCCTTCTACCAGGCCAAGCGCGACCGCTTCCGCCGCCAGCTCGAGGGCACGCGGCTCAGGCCGCTGCCTGTGCCGGGCGGCTACTTCCAGCTGGTGGACTATTCCGGGGTGAGCGACCTCGACGATGCGGCCTTCTGCCGCTGGCTCACCACCGAGGCCGGCGTGGCCGCGATCCCGCTGTCGCCGTTCTACGAGAACCCGCCGCCCGGGCAGCGCCTGGTGCGGCTGTGCTTCGCCAAGAACGAAACCACGCTCGACGCCGCGATCGAGCGGCTGCTGAAGCTGTGACGGAGGGACGATGACGCAGCCGCGGCAGGACCTCCGCGTTTCACTGGTGCAGGGCCACACCCGCTGGCACGACCCGGAGGGCAACCGCGGGTACTACGCGCGGCTGGTCGCGCCGCTGCGCGGCGTGACCGACGTGGTGCTGCTGCCGGAGACCTTCACCAGCGGCTTCAGCAACGACGCCATCGAACGGGCCGAGACCATGGATGGCCCGACGGTCGCCTGGATCCGGGAGCAGGCGCGGGCACTGGATGCCGCGGTCTGCGGCAGCGTCCAGTTGCGCACGCCCGGGGGCGTGTTCAACCGCCTGCTGTGGGCCACGCCGGACGGCGGCCTGCGGCACTACGACAAGCGCCACCTGTTCCGCTACGCGCGCGAGCACGAGCGCTATGCCGCCGGCCGCGAGCGGCTGACGGTGGAATGGAAGGGCTGGCGGATCTGCCCGCTGGTCTGCTACGACCTGCGTTTCCCGGTGTTCTCGCGCAACCGCTACGATGTCGAGCGCCCGGGCATGCCCGACTACGATCTGCTGGTCTACGTGGCCAACTGGCCGTCGGCACGTGCTTACGCATGGAAGACCCTGCTGCGCGCGCGGGCGATCGAGAACCTGTGCTACGTCGCCGGCCTCAACCGGGTCGGCACCGACGGCAACGGGCTCCACTATTCCGGCGACAGCGCGGTGGTCGACTTCCTTGGCCAGCCGCTGCACGAGTGCGGGGATGCGGAGGAGGTGGCGACCGTCACCCTGAAAGCGTCGGAGCTGGCCGTGCATCGCGAGCGCTTCCCGGCGATGCTGGACGCCGACGCGTTCACGCTCCACGACTAGGACGCCACCGGGGGCGGGGCGGATCAGGGGCCGCGCCTGCGGCGCGCGGCACGGTGGAAGTACACCTCCTCGGCCAGGCGGCGCAGCGGCGTCGTGCCGATCAGCAGGTCGAAGGGCCAGTCCATCTGGAACAGGTCATAGGCGCGGCGCAGCAGGCGCTTGGCCGTGAAGCGCGGCGCGGCCCGGGCGGTGGCCGCGCCCGGATCAGGCCCGCCGTGGAGCAGGTGCCCTGCGATCGCGCGGCCCACGGCCTCGCCGTGCTTCCATGCCGAATGGATGCCGCCTGCGGTGAGCGGCGAGACGATGCCGGCGGCGTCGCCGGTGAGGATCACGCCAGGCGCGGACAGCGGCGCGATCGTGCCGCCACAGGGAATCAGGCCGGCACGGACCGCATCCGCCCGCAGCCCGGGCCGCAATCCCAGCAGCGCGTGCACGCGCCGGAACAGGCCGTCGATGTCGGGTACGCCGCGGCGGCCCGGATGATGGCGCATGGCCAGGCCGAACTGCGCGCCTATCGGGTTCTGCGCCGCCCAGCCGATGTATCCGGGTGCCAGTTGCCTGGTGATGAAGCAGTGCAGGGCATCCGGTTCCGCAAGCGTGGCGCCATGGAACTCGTGCTCGACGCCATACAGGAAGTCGCGGACCGGTGGCAGCCCGGCACGCATCGCGACCCGCGACTTCGCGCCGTCCGCGCCGACCAGCCAGCGGGTGTCGCCGAGGTTCTCCACATGCCAGCCGCCGTCGATGCGGCGGGCATCGGTGAAGGACTGCATGAGCCGCAGTTCCGCTCCCGCGGCGACGGCCTCCCCGGCCAGCCAGCGCATGAGGTTGGGCGTGTCGGTGGTCAGGAAGTGGTAGTCGTCCGAGGCGAGCGTCATGCTGCGCAGGTTCGGCGCGTAGAGGCGCACGCGCGGCACGCGCCGGACCAGCCCCTCCGGAATGCGCGACAGCACGCCGGAGCCGACGGCCTCGCGGACCAGGATGCCGGTGGTGTGCAGCCTGATCCCCGGGTCGGGCTTGCGTTCGAGCATGCAGACGCGCAACCCAGCGCGCGGCCTCCATCGCGCAGGCCACGCTTGCGAAACTCGCGCCCACCACCACGACATCCCATTGCATAGGCCGTGCCGCCTGTTTCCCGGTCGTCCGGTTCGTGGCGAGGGTAACGCGGGCGCGGGCGGGAGGGGACGGCGGGGCTTCAGCCGGCGCCGCCGTTCCGGCCACCGGGCTGCACGATCTGATTGACCGACTGGCACAGCGCGACCAGCTTGCCCTCGGGATTGCGTGCCTCGGCGTGCAGGTGCAGGACGTTGCGGGTGCGGCCGGCCAGCCGTGCCTCGCAGTCGATCCAGGCGTCGTTCCCGGTCACCGGGCGCAGGTACTGGGTGTTGAGCGAGGTGGTGACGCTGGGTGGCGCGACCAGGTAGGAGAACGGGCCGAGGGTGTTGTCCAGCGCGGCGACGATGAACCCGCCCTGCATGTTCCCCATCGGGTTGCGGTAGCGGGGCAGTACCGGGAACCGGAGCTTCAGGCGTACGCCTTCCTCGTACTCGAGGAACTCGCCCTGCATGTCGGTCAGGCAGGGCGGCGGGATCAGCGCCTTCATCGCTTCGGGCGCCATGGCCCGGATCAGTGCATCGATTTCAGGTCCGCTCAGGGGCATGACGGGATCGGCCACCAGGTGGGGGGAAGGCCGAGTTTACGTGCCGTGCGATGCGCGCGGCACGCGTGCCTGTGGAACGCAGCGGGCCCTGCCTTCGGCCGGGCGCGTGCCGGCCAGAGGCTGTCAGCGCTTGCCGCGCCCGCGTCCGCGGCGGGGTCCGCGCGTGGAATCGGCCCTGGAGCCGCCGTGCGCGTGGTCGGACGGGAACAGCGGGGTATTGCCGGGATGGCCGTACGGGTACGTGCCTTGCGGCCTGGCCTGCGCCTGCTTCTTGTTGTTCTTGCGCTTGCGCTTGCTGGGGTTGCGGCCGTCGGCGTTGCGGTGGCCCGCCGGGCCGGTGTCCACGCCTTCGGGCACGTACCAGGTCCGGAACGCGGCGGGGTTGCCCTCGGGCAGCGGCTGCGGGCCTTTCTGCTTGCGCTGCTTCAGCGGCTTCTGCATCTGCTTGGCCGCCTGTTCGCCGCTGACCGTCAGCATGCCCTGCGCCTTGCGGCCACCGCGGCCGCGCTCCTCGCGCACGTTGTCGAAGCGGCGCAGCTCGCGGCCCTCGTCGGCGGTGTTCACGCCGTTCACATATGCCTTGCCGCGCGCCTCGCCGGTGAGGTGCAGGGTTGCCTTCGCGGCCTTGCGCTGGCCGATGACCGGCAGCAGCGTCAGTGCCGGCGGGGGGCCTTCCTCGAGGCCGAGTTCCCTGCGCAACGCCTCCACGTGTGCCGTCGGCAGTTCCTGCGACTGGCCGCGCAGCAGCGAGCGGGGCAGGGTGATGCTGCCGTAGCGGATGCGCTTGAGCCGCGAGACCTGGCAGCCCTGCGATTCCCACATCCGGCGGACCTCGCGGTTGCGGCCTTCGGCGAGCACCACGCGGAACCAGTCGTGCGAGCCGGTGCCGCCGATGCGCTCGATCTGGTCGAACTTCGCCGGACCGTCCTCCAGCGCGATGCCGCGGCGCAGGCGCTCGACGATGCTGTCGGGCACGCCTTCCTCGCCTTCCGGGGCGCGCACCCGGCAGATGTACTCGCGCTCGATCCCGCTGGAGGGATGCATCATCGCGTTGGCAAGTTCGCCGTCGGTGGTCAGCAGGAGCAGGCCTGTGGTGTTGATGTCCAGGCGGCCGATCGCGATCCAGCGCGCGCCCTTGAGCGCGGGCAGGGCCTCGAAGACCGTCGGCCGGCCCTCGGGATCCTCGCGCGTGGTCACCTCGCCCTCGGGCTTGTTGTAGAGCAGGACGCGGGCCGGTTCGGCCAGCGCGCTGGCAACGAAGGTCCTGCCGTCGATCTCGACGCGGTCGCCGCTCCGGATCGACATGCCGATCTGGGCGACCTCGCCGTTGACCTTGACGTGGCCTTCGGCGATGCGCTGCTCCAGCGCACGGCGCGAACCGAGGCCGGCCTGGGCAAGCACCTTGTGCAGGCGTTCCTCGAGGCGCGGGCCCGTGGCCGTGGCGGTGTCGCGCTTGAGCGTGAGTTTGCGGCTGCCGGTGCCGGCAGCGGTCCGTGGGTTGGTCATGCGTTGCTCCGGGTGCCTTCGCCTTCGCCGGCGAGGGTGCTGTGTTCTTCGTCGTGGGGGACGTCGCCGTCGGCGACGGTGGCGTCGACGGCGGTGTCTTCTTCGCCGGCGGGGGCGTCCCCGGCGACGGCTTCCTCCGTCGGCTGCGCGACGGCGTCGCCGGCCGCGGCCGGCTCTGCGGCGGCCTGTTCCTCCGTGCCATCCTCCGTGTCCTGGCCGGACATGGCGACGTTGCCGACCGCGCGCGGCGCGTCCTCGAGGTCGAGCTGCGGGTCGAGCTCGGCGAAATCCTTCAGTTCGGACAGCGGCGGCAGCTCGTCCAGGCTCCTGAGCCCGAAGTAGTCGAGGAAGGCCTTGGTGGTGCCCAGCAGTTCCGGGCGCCCGGGGACGTCACGGTGGCCGACGACGCGGATCCACTCGCGCTCCTCCAGCGCCTTGATGATGTTGCTGTTGACCGCCACGCCGCGGATCTGCTCGATCTCGCCGCGGGTGATCGGCTGGCGGTAGGCGATCAGCGCCAGTGTCTCCAGCGTGGCGCGGGAATACTTCGTCTGGCGCTCCGTCCACAGCCGCGCCACCCACGGGTGCACGTCGGTCTTGACCTGGTAGCGCCAGCCGGAGGCGACCTCGACCAGTTCGATGCCGCGGTCCGCGCAATCGGCCTGCAGGTCCAGCAGCGCCTGCTCGATGGAGCCTTCCGGGGCAGGCTCGTCGAGCGGGAACAGGCCTTTGAGCTGGACCAGCGACAACGGCTGGTTGGCCGCGAGCAGCGCGGCTTCGACGATGCGTCTGACGAGTTGTTGGTCCATCGAAGGCAGCAGTCAGGTGTGGTTTCGGATGATGCGTGCGCGGGCGGGCGGGGCTCAGGCCACCTGTCCGCCGGCGGCGGAGCCGGCCTCGTCGAACTCGCTGGAGAGTTCGGGCAGGTCCCCGTCCCCCCGCGCGGTGGCGAGGGACTTGATGTAGATCGGCGCGAGCGGGGCTTCCTGCACCACGTCGATCAGGTGTTCCTTGGCCAGCTCCAGGATGGACAGGAACGTGACCACCACGCCGAGCCGTCCTTCGCCGGGTTCGAACAGCGACTCGAAGCGGTGGAAGGCGCCGTCCTGCAGCCGGGTCAGCACCTCGCCCATGCGCTGGCGCACGCTCAGGGCGTCGCGCCGGATGGCGTGGCTGGACAGCAGCTCGGCGCGCTTGAGCACGTCGCGCAGGGCCAGCAGCATCTCGCGCAGGTCCACCGGCGGCGGCAGCCGGATCACCGAGCGGTCGGGCACGTGCACCGAGACCGGGGAGGTGTCCCGCTCCATGCGGGGCAGTGCGTCCAGGTCCTCCGCGGCCTGCTTGAAACGCTCGTATTCCTGCAGGCGGCGCACCAGGTCGGCACGCGGGTCCTCTTCCTCCTCGCCGTTCTCGTTGACCGGGCGGGGCAGCAGCATCCGCGACTTGATCTCGGCGAGGATGGCGGCCATCACCAGGTACTCGGCGGCCAGCTCGAAGCGCAGCTCCCGCATCACCTCGATGTACTCGATGTACTGGCGGGTGATCTCCGCGACCGGGATGTCGAGGATGTCCAGGTTCTGGCGCCGGATCAGGTAGAGCAGCAGGTCCAGCGGTCCCTCGAACGCCTCGAGGATGACTTCCAGCGCGTCGGGCGGGATGTACAGGTCCTGCGGGATCTGCAGCACCGGCTGGCCATGCACGACCGCCAGCGGGATTTCCTGCTGCTGCGGCACCTGCGGCGCGGCGGGTTGGGCGGTTTCGGGGCCGGTTGCGGTCATGCTGTCGTCACGCGCCGTCGGGCTGTGCCTGGTTCGATGTGCCGGCCGCATCGCCGCGGACGGTCCGGATGGTTCGCTTCACTTGCGTCGGTGGCCTGGGCAGCAGTGCGGGACCGGAGTGGCGCGCCCAATCGTAAACCGGCGGGCCGTGGCTCCGGGATCACCGGCCTCCCCACAATCGCGACGGCGCATGTCCCCCTGTGCCTGTCGAGGCGATTGCCGGGTCGGCGATCCGGACGTCCCTTGCCCCGCGTGCCCGGCGCATGGCCGGCTGCGCTGCCAGCGGCGGGCCGGGATCGCGGAAGGGACGTCGAAACCGGGCGTCTGGACAGCAGGCAGGGCGTCTGGGTCGTCGCAGACGCTGTCTCGGGCCCGGGAATCTTGAGCCAAGGGTAAGCGCTGGCGTGGCGCCTGTCTAGCAGGGACATGAACGCCGCCTACAATCGGCTTCCGACGGACGAGGGGAAGCACCGCATGTGGTACGTGATCGAAGGTTTCGACGGCGAGGACGCGCTCGAGGCGCGCATGCGCGCGAGGCCCAGGCACCTTGCTCGCCTCGAAGCACTGCGCGAGGCGGGCCGCCTGCTGCTGGCCGGGCCCTGCCCGCGGATCGACACCGAGGATCCCGGGCCGGCCGGCTACAGCGGCAGCGTGGTCATCGCCGAGTTCCCGTCGCTGGATGAGGCGCGCGCCTGGGCGCAGGCCGACCCTTACGTCGAGGAAGGCGTGTACGTCCGGGTCGAGGTGCGCCCGTTCCGTCCCGTCCTGCCCTGAGCCCCGCGGTCGGATCGGGCTGGTGCATCCGCGGGTGAAAACGATTACATTCCCTGCTTTCCCGAGACCGGATCGGCGATGACCCGTGGAAAGGACATTGTTCTCACCGTTGCTGCGTGCGTGGGGGTGCTGGCCATGGCGATGATGCCCGGTGCTTCCGCAGGCCCCGTCGTTCCCTATTCCTCCGCCGGCGACCGCGAGGCCGAGCGCGCGTTCGTCGATGCGCTGCTGGCGAAGATGACGCTGGAGGAGAAGCTGGGCCAGCTCAACCAGCCGCCGGGCGTGGGCGTCAATACCGGCCCCGAGGCGATGGCCGGCAGCGAGGAACAGATCCGCCGCGGCGGGATCGGCTCGTTCTTCGGTACCGACGGCGCCGAACTGACCTGCCGGCTCCAGCGCATCGCGGTCGAGGAGACCCGGCTGGGCATCCCGCTCCTGTTCGCCTACGACGTGATCCACGGCCACCGCACGGTGTTCCCGGTCCCGCTCGCCGAGGCGGCGACGTTCGACCCGGACGAGGTCCAGGCCGCGGCGCGGCATGCCGCGGTCGAGGCGTCCGCGCATGGCATCCACTGGGTGTTCGCGCCGATGGTGGACGTGGCGCGCGACCCGCGCTGGGGGCGCATCGTCGAGGGCGCGGGCGAGGACCCGTACCTTGGCGCCGTGCTCGCCGCCGCGCGGGTGCGAGGCTTCCAGGGCGACGACCTGGCCGCGCCCGACACCGTGCTCGCCACCGCCAAGCATTTCGTCGCCTACGGCGCGGCGCAGGGCGGTCGCGACTACGATGTCGCCGACATTTCCGAGCGCACCCTGCACGAGGTGTACCTGCCGCCGTTCAAGGCGGCGGTGGATGCCGGGGTGCAGTCGATCATGGCCTCGTTCAACGAGGTCGCGGGCGTGCCCATGCACGCGCACCGCGGGCTGATCAATGGGCTGCTGCGGGAGCGGTGGGGCTGGGACGGCCTGCTGGTGAGCGACTACACCGGGGTCATGGAGCTGATGCCGCATGGCGTGGCCGCCGACCGCGCGTCCGCGGGTGCGCTGGCGCTCAACGCCGGCGTGGATATGGACATGGTCAGCCGCATCTACTACGAGGACCTGCCGAAGGCCCTGCAGGACGGGCGGGTGACGATGGAGCAGATCGACGCCGCCGTGCGGCGCGTGCTCAACGCCAAGTTCCGCGCCGGCCTGTTCCAGGACCCGTACCGCTACTGCCGGGACCCGGAGCGCCAGGCGAGGTTCACGCTCAACCCCGAGCAGCGCGCCGCCGCGCGCCGGATGGCGCAGAAGTCGTTCGTGCTGCTGGAGAACGATGGCGTGCTTCCGCTTCCCAAGACGCTGCGCACTCTGGCGGTGATCGGGCCGCTGGCCGACCACCGGCGCACCATGCTCGGCAACTGGGCGGTGGCCGGGCGCGAGGAAGACGTGGTCACGCCGCTGGAGGGCCTGCGCGCCGCGCTCGGCCCCGGCACCCGGCTGCTGGTGGCGAAGGGCGCGGACGTCGAGGGCGGCGACACCTCGGGCTTCGACGAGGCGGTGCGCGTGGCCAGCCAGGCCGACGCGGTGGTGATGTTCCTCGGAGAGCACCCGGACATGAGCGCCGAGGCACACAACCGCACTTCGCTCGACCTTCCGGGCGTGCAGGAACAGCTAGCGCTCGCGGTGGCGGCGACCGGCAAGCCGGTGGTGGTGGTGCTGTTCAACGGCCGGCCGCTGTCGATCGGCGCGCTGCAGGGCAGGGTCGGCGCGATCCTGGAGGCCTGGTTCCCGGGCGTGGAGGGCGGCAACGCGATCGCCGACGTGTTGTTCGGCGACGTCAATCCTTCCGGCAAGCTGCCGGTGACCTTCCCGCGCAACGTCGGCCAGATCCCGATCTACCACGCGAGGAAGAACACCGGCCGTCCGCCGCGCGCGGAGGAGAAGTACACCAGCAAGTACATCGACGTGCCGTGGACGCCGCTCTATCCGTTCGGCCACGGCCTGAGCTACACCACCTTCGCCTACGATTCGCTCGAGGTCGCATCGCCCGTCGTGCACCTCGGCGACATCTCGCAGCGGGTCAGCGTGCGCGTGACCAACACCGGCAGGCGCCCGGGCGAGGAAGTGGTGCAGCTGTACGTCCGCGACGACGTCGCCAGCGTCACCCGCCCGGTGCGGCAGTTGCGCGGCTTCAAGCGCGTCGCGCTGGCGCCGGGCGAGTCGAAGACCGTCACCTTCGAGCTCGGTTTCGACGACCTGGCGATGTACGACCTGGAGATGCGGCCCGTGGTCGAGCCGGGCACCTTCACCGTGTTCGTGGGCGGCAGTTCCGATGCGACGCTGGAGGGGCGCTTCGAGGTCCGGCGTTGACGCCGTCCTTTCGCGGCAGGAAGGCGTCCTTGCTGCAGCGCGACATGGCCGTGCCCCCGGGAATCACGCCTAACCGTTTGAATTTTCATTGGTTCCTGCCCGCCATTTGATGGTTTGCCCTGGAATCTGAAAACGGTTACATTCGAGAAAACGGTTACAGCCAGGCCGGCTGTCACCCGGGAGGGAAGTGGATGGGCGTCACCATCAAGGATGTCGCGCGGGAGGCGAACGTCTCGGTGGCCACCGTGTCACGCGCGCTCAACGGCCACCAGAACGTGGCCGAGGAGGTGCGCCGCCGCGTGCTCAGCGTGGCCAACCGCCTCAACTACAGCCCGCACCATGCCGCGCGCAGCCTCAGCAGCCGCCGCACCAACACCATCGGCGTCATCCTTCCCGACCTTTACGGCGAGTTCTTTTCGGAACTGATGCGCGGCATCGACCAGGTGGCGCGCGAACGCGGCCTGCACCTGCTGGTGTCCAGCTACCATGGCAAGCCGGAAGAGCAGGGCGCGGCATTGCGCACCATGCATGGCCGCGTGGACGGGCTGCTGCTGATGTCCCCGTTCGTGTCGAACCAGGACGTCGTGGTCGAGAACCTCTCGCCCTCGATGCCCGTGGTGCTGATGAACACGCGGCTGCCGGGCAACGGGCGCCCGGCGCTGTGCGTGGACAACCATGGCGGCGCGTTCGCGATGACGCGCCATCTGGTCGAGAACGGGTGCCGGCGCATCGCGTTCATCCGCGGTCCCGAGGACAACCACGATGCCGGCGAGCGCCTGCGCGGCTACCGCGACGCGCTGCACGAGCTGCTGCCCGGCACGCAGCCCTGGGAACTGCCCGGCACGTTCGACGAGGCCTCCGGCCATGCCGCGGGCCAGGCGCTGCTGTCGGGCGGGGAACTGCCGGACGCGGTGTTCGCCGCCAACGACATGATGGCGCTGGGATGCATGTTCGCGCTCAGCCAGGCGGGCGTGCAGGTGCCGGAGCAGGTGGCGCTGGCGGGCTTCGATGACATCCCGCTTGCACGCTACGTGCACCCCGGGCTCACCACCATGCGCGTCGAGATCGCGGAGCTCGGCGCGCAGGCGATCCGCCGGCTGCTGGACGAGGACCGGCAAGGGCAGGGCGCGTCCGGGTCGCTGTTCCCGCCGCGGCTGGTGGTGCGCGATTCGACCAGGCCGAAGCCGGGCAGGGGAAGTGGCGGCTCGCGGCACCGGAGCAGTACATCAGGAAGGCATGGCTAGGAATTCCACGTCCCGATTTTCCAGTTCCGACACCCTTGGGAGGGGCACGAGCATGAGAACCAGGAACAAGACTGTCCGCCTGAACCGCAGCCTGCTGTGTTGCGCGCTGGCAGGCTGCATCTGGATGGCCGCTCCCGCGGCGCTGGCGCAGTCGACCGCCGCGACGCTGCAGGGCAGGGTATCGATCGATTCCACGCCTGCGGGCAACGCACGGGTCACGGTGACCAACGTCGCCACCGGCCTGACCCGGACCGTCGAGACCACCGGCAACGGCAGCTACAGCATCGCCGGCCTGCCGCCGGGCACCTACCGCATCGACGTGACCGCGGACGGCAGGACCAGCTCGCAGACCGTGACCCTCGCGGTCGGCCAGACCGCCACGCTCAACCTGGGCGTCGGCGGGGTGGCCGAGACCGGTCCCGTGGCGGATGCCGTCGACCTGGACACCGTGCGGGTGACCGCGCCGATGCTGGTCGAGACGCGGACCTCCGAAGTGGCGACCTACGTGTCGCAGAAGCAGATCGAGGCGCTGCCGCAGGGTACCCGCAACTTCCTGACCTTCGCCGACACGGTGCCCGGCATGCAGTTCATCCAGGACGCAGGCGGCAACACGCGCCTGCGTTCCGGCGCCCAGACCGCCAGCGCGATCAACGTCTACATCGACGGCGTCGGCCAGAAGGGCTACACCCTGCCGGGTGGCATCGGCGGCCAGGACTCGACGCGCGGCAACCCGTTCCCGCAGTCCGCGATCGGCGAGTACAAGGTCATCACCTCGAACTACAAGGCCGAGTTCGACCAGATCAGCAGCGCGGCCGTGGTCGCGGCCACGCGCTCGGGCACCAACGAGTTCGAGGGCAGCATCTTCTGGGACCACACCGGCCACAACTGGCGCACTGCGACGCCGGCCGAAGAGGCGGCCGGGGGCAGGAAGACCCGGTCGAAGGAGGAACAGTACGGCGCCTTCCTCGGCGGCCCGATCATCGAGGACCGCCTGCACTTCTTCGTGTCCTACGAGGCCAAGGAGTACAACACGCCGCGGACGGTCACGCTCGGTACCGGCAACTACGACCCGGATGCCGTCCCGGCTGAGTTCCTGACCATGCTCGGCCCGACCAGTTCTCCGTTCCGGCAGGACATGTACTTCGGCAAGCTGAGCTGGTCACCGGATGACCGCAACCTGGTCGAATTCTCGCTGCAGAAGCGCGACGAGGACGAGACCATCCGCAGCGACGGCCCCAATGCCCCCGAGCGGGCGACCGTCAACAGCAACAAGGTCACCCGCTACGACCTGCGCTGGCAGTACAGCGGCGACGTCTGGCTCAACGACGTGCACGTGACCTACGAGGACCTGTCCTGGGCGCCGCACCCGGCGGTGGACGGCAATGGCTACATCCTGCAGTTCTCGGAACTGCTGCCCAACGACCGCACCAACATTGGCACCATCTTCAACGCCGGCGCCAGCCCCAACAACCAGGACAAGGGCCAGGACGGCTGGTCGATCCAGGAGGACCTGACCTTCACCGGGTGGGAGAACCACACCGTGAAGATGGGCTTCAAGTACAAGAAGGTCAGCGTCAACGCGGTCGAGCGCCACTTCTCGAACCCGCAGTTCTACTACGACATCGGCGTGAGCACGACCCAGCCGTACCGGGTCGAGTTCGCCACCGGCGATCCGGGCACCAGCGCCGGCTTCACCACCTCGTCCAACAAGCAGTTCGGCATCTACATCCAGGACGACTGGGAGGTCAACGAACACCTGACCCTGAACTACGGCCTCCGCTGGGACTACGAGACCACGCCTTCGTACGAGGACTTCGTGACCCCGGCCCAGCTGGCCGAGAACATCCGCAACCACCCCAACTTCCAGAACGCGGACTGGAACCCGGAGGACTACATCTCGAACGGCAGCAACCGCAAGGCGTTCAAGGACGCCTGGCAGCCGCGGTTCGGCTTCTCCTACGACATCAACGCCGACCAGCGTCACGTGGTCTTCGGCGGCGTCGGCCGTGCCTATGACCGCAACCTGTTCGACTACCTGCAGCTGGAGGTCAACCGCACCTCGTTCGGCCGCTACAACTTCTACTTCGTCGACGCCGACGGCGTGTGCCGCAGGCCGCAGGGCGACTGCGTGCCGTGGGACCCGGCCTACCTGCAGCCTGGCGCGCTCGACGAACTGGCCGCCACCGTCGACCTGCCGCGGGAATGGTGGCTCAACAACAACAACCTGAAGGTGCCGTACTCCGACCAGTTCAGCCTCGGCATGCGCAACGCGTTCGACATGCTGGGCAACACCTGGTACAGCGAGGTCACCCTGGCCTACATCCACAGCAAGAACGGCATCACCGCCCGGCTGGGCAACCGGTACGAGGACGGCAGCTGGTTCCCGCCGGGCGCGACCTGGGGCACGCCGTGGGGCATGGATCCGCCGTTCGGGCGCATCGTCCTGGTCGACAACATGTTCGAGACCAAGACGAAGTCGGTGCTGCTGAAACTGGACAAGCCCTACACGGCGGGTTCGGGCTGGGGCGCCACCTTCGCCTACACCTACACGCACGGCCGCCAGAACACCAATGCCGACGGCTGGATCGACATGTTCGAGTACCCCGATGCGAGCTACTACGGCTGGCTGCCGGCACGCGGCGTGCCCGAACACCGCTTCGTGGCCACCGGCATCTGGGACGGGCCGTGGGGCGTGACCCTCTCCGGCAAGCTGGTGCTCGAGTCGACCAGGTACCGCAATGCCACCAACTGCCTGCCCGGATGGGACCAGTGTCTGATCGACCCCTACAAGCCCGATGGCACGATCGGCTACAAGCGGTTCGACCTGGCAGCCGCGAAGGAGTGGGACACCGGCTCCGACATCCGGCTCCGCGTCCGCGCCGACCTGCTGAACGTCTTCGACTGGCGCAACTGGAACGGCTACGACGACTGGTACGGCGGTCCAGGCGATCCGAACCCGAACTTCGGCGTGCACAACGATTCCATCATCGGCGGCACCCGGACGTTCAAGCTGTCCTTCGCGATCGACTGGTGATGCGGTCCGCCCGCAGGCCGGCCACCCCGTGGTGGCCGGCCTTTTTCCTGCCGTTTGCCGATGTGGTATGAGGTACCGATGTCCCGCCTGAACCCGAGGGCGCTGCTCCGCGCGGCGGCGGCCACCGTCCTGCTGGCATGCCTGCCGGCCTGCGGCCGGCAGGAACCCGCGGTGCCCGAAGCCGAGCCACCGAAGCCCGGGCCGATCGCGCAGGTCGAACCGGAAAGCCCTGCCCCGGGGGAGGATGCGGGAAAGCGCGGGCCGGAACTGCCGCCGCTGTTCCGCGACATCGAGCGTCGTACCTTCCAGTTCTTCTGGGACACCACGAACGAGCGCAACGGGATGACGCCGGACCGGTACCCCTCGCGCCCGTTCGCGAGCATCGCCTCGATCGGCTTCGCGCTCACCGCATACCCGATCGGCATCGAGAACGGCTGGGTGAGCCGCACCCAGGCGGTGGAACGCACCCTGGTCACGCTGCGTTTCCTGAAGAACGCGAAGATGGGCCCGCAGCGCGAGGGGCGCTCGGGCTACCGCGGCTTCTTCTACCACTTCCTCGACATGGAGACCGGCGAGCGCTACCGGCCGTGGGTGGAGCTGTCCACGGTGGACACGGCGCTGATGCTCATGGGCGTGCTGTTCGCGCAGTCCTACTACGACGGTGACGACCCGCGCGAGGAGGAGATCCGGGAGCTGGCCGACGCGATCTACCGCAGGGTCGAATGGCCCTGGATGCAGCAGCGCAAGCCGCTGATCTCGATGGGCTGGTTCCCCGAAAGCGGGTTCATCGCGCACGACTGGAAGGGATACAACGAGGGGATGATGGTCTACATCCTCGCCCTGGGCTCGCCGACCCACCCGGTCGGGCCGGAGGCGTGGGAGGCCTGGGTACGTACCTACGACGAGAGCTGGGGCGTGTTCCAGGGGCAGGAATATCTGGCCGGCGGCCCCCACTTCTGGCACCAGTACAACCATGTCTGGATCGATTTCCGCGGCATCCGCGACGAGTACATGCGCCAGCGCGGCATCGACTACTTCGAGAACAGCCGCCGCGCGACCTACGCGCAGCGTTCGTATGCCATCGAGAACCCGATGGGCTGGGCCGACTACGGCGAGAACGTGTGGGGGCTGACCGCCTGCGACGGCCCGCAGCACACCACCCAGGAATACCGCGGCGAGCAGCGCCAGTTCCGGCACTACAGCGCCCGCGGCGCGGGGCTGGCGGACGCCTTCGACGACGGCACCCTGGCGCCCACCGCGGTCGTCGCCTCGCTGCCGTTCGCGCCTGAGATCGTGATCCCGGCGACCGAGGAGCTGCACCGCCGCTACGGCGAGTTCCTGTATTCCAGCTACGGCTTCCTCGACGCCTTCAACCCCAGCTTCAACTACGACATCCCGCTCAAGACCGGGCGCATCGTGCCCGGGCGCGGCTGGGTGGCGAGCGACTACATCGGTGTCGACCAGGGGCCGATCGTCGCGATGATCGCCAACCACCGCAACGGGTTCGTCTGGGAAGTGATGAAGAAGAACCCGTACATCCGCCGCGGGCTGGAGCGCGCGGGCTTCACCGGCGGCTGGCTGGCGCCCCCCGACGGACCGAAGACATCGGGCGAACCCGACCCCGATGCCGCCGCGGCCGAGGACATCGGGCGCGCGCAGACGCGGGTGCCGGAGGCCCGCGAACACACGCCGCCGCAGCCGAGGGCGTCGGAGGCGCCGGAGTAGACTGGGGCCATGCGCGCCGTTTCCCTGCTGTCCATGCTGCTGTCCACGCTGCCGGCACTGCTGCTCGCCGCGTGCTCGCGCGGCGAGGGCGGCGTGACGGCCATCAGCTTCTGGGCGATGGGCAAGGAAGCGGAGGTGGTCGCGGAGCTGGTGCGCGATTTCGAGCGCGAACACCCGGACATCCGGGTCGAGGTGCAGGCGGTGCCGATGACCGCCGCGCACGAGAAGCTCCTGACCGCGTACGCGGCCGGTGCGTTGCCGGACATTTGCCAGCTCGGCAACACCTGGATCCCCGAGTTCGCCATGCTCGGCGCGCTCGAGCCGCTCCAGGCGCGGGTGGACGCTTCGCCGGTGATCGACCAGGGCGACTACTTCGCCGGCATCTGGGACACCAACGTGGTGGACGGCGTGCTCTACGGCGTGCCGTGGTACGTGGACACCCGCCTGCTGTTCTACCGGAAGGACATCCTCTCCGCCGCCGGCTTCGAACGCCCGCCGGAGACGTGGGCGGAGTGGGAGGCGGCGATGGCCGCGATCAAGCGCGTGGTCGGCCCGGACCGCTACGCCATCCTGCTGCCGGTCAACGAGTTCGAGCAGCAGTTGTCCCTGGCGCTGCAGCAGGACGACCCTCTGCTGCGCGACGGCGACCGCTACGGCAATTTCCGCAGCCCGGGCTTCCGCAGGGCACTGGCGTTCTACGCGCGGATGTTCGAGCAGGGCTGGGCACCACCGGTCTCCGAGACCGAGATCTCCAACGTCTGGGACGAGTTCTTCCGCGGCTACTACGCGTTCTACCTGTCCGGACCGTGGAACATCCGCGAGTTCCGGCGCCGGCAGCCGCCGGGGATGGAGGATGCCTGGGGCACGATGCCGCTGCCGGGGCCGGATGGCCCGGGCGCGGGCATCGCCGGAGGGGCCAGCCTCGTGCTGTTCCGCTCCTCGCCGCGCAAGGACGCGGCCTGGAAGCTGGTGGAGTACCTGTCGCGCCCCGGGGTACAGGAGCGGTTCCACGCGCTGATCGGCAACCTGCCGCCGCGCCGCAGTACCTGGGAAAGGCCCGGCCTGCGCGATGACACGCTGGCAAAGGCGTTCCGCAGCCAGCTCGAGCGGGTCCGGCCGGTGCCGAAGGTGATGGAGTGGGAGCGCATCGCCCAGGAGATGCGGCTGGCGACCGAGCGCGTGGTGCGCGGCGGCGTGCCGCAGGAGCAGGCACTGGCCGGGCTCGACGCCAAGGTGGACGCCGTGCTCGCCAAGCGGCGCTGGGTCCTGGAGCGGGAGGGGCGCGAATGATCGCGGGCCACGCGGCACGGATCGCAGGCTGGATGTTCGCGGCGCCCGCGCTGCTGGTGCTGCTGGTGTTCTTCGGCCTGCCGGTGGCGGCGGCGCTCGCGCTCAGCCTCACCGACTTCGACCTGTACGCGCTGGCCGACGTGCGCAACCTGCGTCCCGTCGGACTGGACAACTACCTCGAGCTGCTGCGCACGCCGCTGTTCTGGAAGGCCCTGGGCAACACCGTCTATTTCGTCGCGGCGGGCGTGCCGTTGTCGATCGGGCTGTCTCTGGCCGCCGCGCTGCTGCTGCACGCGAAGGCCGCGCGGTTCCGGCCGCTGTTCCGTACCGCGCTGTTCGCCCCGGTGGTCACCACCGTGGTCGCGGTGGCGGTGATCTGGCGCTACCTGTTCCACACCAGCTACGGGCTGGTGAACTGGGCGCTGGGGCTGGTGGGCATCTCGCCGGTGGACTGGCTGGGCGACCCGCGCTGGGCCATGCCGACCATCATCCTGTTCGCGGCGTGGAAGAACTTCGGCTACAACATGGTGATCCTGCTGGCGGGCCTGCAGGCGATCCCGGAGGAGCTGTACGAGGCCGCGAGGATCGACGGCGCCTCGCGCTGGCGCCAGTTCCTGCACATCACCCTGCCGCAGCTCGGCCCGGTGCTGCTGGTGGTGGCGGTGATCACCGTGTCCGGCTACTTCCAGCTGTTCGCCGAACCGTACGTGATGACCCGGGGCGACCCGTTGCAGAGCACGGTCAGCGTGCTGTACTTCATGTACGAGGAAGGCTTCAGGTGGTGGAACCTCGGGCGCGCCTCCGCGGTGGCATTCCTGCTGTTCCTGGTGATCCTGGCGGCCACCACACTGCTGCTGCGGCTCGGCCGCAGGAGGGGGCTGGTATGAGCGGCGCGCGTGGGGCGGGGCAGGGGCGCCTGCAGGTGCTGCTGGTCAACGGCGCCCTCCTGGTGCTGGCGTCCGCCAGCCTGGCGCCGCTGCTGTGGATGCTGTCGGTGTCGTTCATGCCGATGGGCGAGGCAAGCCGCTTCCCGCCGCCGCTGCTGCCGGAGTCCCCCACGCTGGACAACTACCGGGAGCTGTTCATGCGCACGGATGCCGCCCGCAGCTTCGCCAACAGCCTCGGGGTGTCGCTCGCGGTCACGCTGCTGTCGCTGCTGTTCAACGCGATGGCCGGGTACGCCTTCGCCAAGCTGCGTTTCCCGGGGCGCGACGGGCTGTTCAGGCTGCTGCTGGCGGCGCTGGTGGTGCCGGCCCAGGTGGCCATGCTGCCGTTGTTCCTGCTCATGAAGCAGCTGGGGCTGGTCAATACCTACGCCGGCGTGGTGCTGCCGGCGCTGGCCTCGGTGTTCGGCATCTTCCTGGTGCGCCAGTATGCGCGCAGCATCCCGGACGAGCTGCTGGAGGCCGCGCGCATCGACGGGGCGGGCGAGCTGCGCATCTTCTTCCAGATCGTTCTGCCGCTGCTCAGGCCTGTGCTGGTCACGCTGGCGGTGTTCACCTTCCTCGCGGCCTGGAACGACTTCATGTGGCCGCTGATCGTGCTGACCGGGCAGGAGCACTACACGCTGCCGGTGTCGCTGGCGGCCCTGTCCCGCGAGCACATCATGGACGTGGAGCTGATGATGGCCGGTGCCGTGGTCACGGTGGTGCCGGTGCTGTTGCTGTTCCTGCTGCTGCAAAGGTATTACATCCAGGGTCTGCTGCTCGGGAGCGTGAAAGGCTGATGGCGATCGCATCGCATGGTTCCCCCGCATCCGCGCATGGTGCGCGGAAAGGCATGTTGGCGCGGGCCGCCGTGCGCCTGCTGCTGGCACTGGTGGCCTCCGCGGCCGCGAAGGCACACGCGCAGGACGCCGCGGGCCCGGGACTGCTCGACGGGTTCGAGGACGCGTCGAAGTGGCGCGTGGTGGCCTCCAACCAGGTCAGCGGCGGCATCCGCCAGGTCGAGGGTGCCGAGGGCAGGGCGCTGTGCCTGGACTACGACTTCAACGGCGTGTCCGGGTACGCCGGCATCCAGCGCGAGCTGCCGCTGGAGTACCCGGAGAACTACCGCTTCACCTTCCGTCTGCGCGGCGAGTCGCCGGACAACGACCTGCAGTTCAAGCTGGTCGACGCCAGCGGCGACAACGTGTGGTGGGTCAACCGCCCGCGCTACCACTTCCCGAAGGCGTGGACGGAGGTCGCCTACCGCAGGCGCCACATCGGGAAGGCCTGGGGTCCGGACCCGGACCCGGTGTTGCGCTCAAGCAGGAAGATCGAATTCACGATCTACAACAACGCCGGCGGCCGGGGCTCGGTCTGCTTCGATTCGCTGGCGTTCGAGGAGCTGCCGCCCGATGACGGATCGCCGCCGGTTCCGGTGTCGGCGATGTCCACGGTCCCGGCCAGCGACGCCATGGCCGCCGCGGACGGGAACATGGAGACGGCGTGGGCCGCGCCGGCCGGGCCGCAGCGCATCGTCTTCGACCTCGGGCGCGCCCGCGAGTTCGGAGGGGTGCGCCTGCGCTGGAAGCCCGGCCGCCACGCCACGCGCTATGCCGTCTCGCTCTCCAGCGATGGTTCGACGTGGCGAACGGGCCGCGAGGTGACCCGTGGCAACGGTGGCGACGACTGGATCGCGCTGCCGGAGGCGGAGGCGCGCTACATCGCCCTCGACCTGCAGACCGGGAGTGCCGACGGCTACGCGCTGGCCGAGGCCGAGGTCCTGCCGCTGTCATTCTCCGCGCATCCCAACGACGTGATCCGGGCCATCGCCGCGGAATCGCCGCGCGGCTGGTTCCCGCGTGGTTTCAGTGGCGAACAGCCGTACTGGACCATCCTCGGCGTGGACGGCGGGCTGCAGCAGGGCCTGATCGGCGAGGATGGCGCGGTCGAGGTGGCCCGTGGCGGCTTCAGCATCGAGCCGTTCGTGCGGGTGGATGGCAGGCTCGTGACCTGGGCCGACGTGCAGGCGACCCAGTCGCTGCAGGACGGTTACCTGCCGATCCCCGGCGTGGAGTGGAAGCATGGCGACCTCCAGCTGAAGATCACCGCGTTTGCCCACGGCACGCCGAATGATTCGCGGCTGGTGCTGCGCTACCGGCTGACCAACCCCGGGCGCCGCGCGCACGACTACACCCTGGCCCTGGCGATCCGCCCGTTCCAGGTCAATCCGCCGGCCCAGTTCCTCAACACGCAGGGCGGGGTAAGCGAGATCCGCGAACTGTCCTTCGACGGTGCGACGGTGTCGGTGGCCGGCGTGCCGCGCGTGTTTTCCAAGCAGATCCCGGACGGCGCGTTCGCCACGCCGTTCGACGCGGGGATGGAGGTCGTGCACCTTGCGTCCGGGCGCTATCCCGCCGACACCGCCGTGCGCGACGACACCGGCCTGGCCTCGGGCGCCCTGCTGTACCGCATGCGCCTGCAGGGCTGGGAGAGCAGGGAAGTGCAGGTGATGGTGCCGATGACCGGTACCGCGGCGCTGGCGCGGCGCTGGTGGGACGCCGAGGTGCTGCAGCAGGGCGTGGCCGACGAATGGCGCTCGAAGCTCGACCGTGTGCGCATCGAACTGCCGCCGCAGGCCCGCGAGGTGGCCGATACCCTGCGCACCGCGCTGGCGCACATGCTGATCTCGCGCATCGGGCCGCGCCTGCAGCCCGGCACGCGCTCGTACGCCCGCAGCTGGATCCGCGACGGGGCCATGATCGCCGAGGGCCTGCTGCGGATGGGCCGCGAGGACGTCGCCAGGGAGTACATCGAATGGTACGCGCCGTACCAGTTCGCCGACGGCATGGTGCCGTGCTGCGTGGACGACCGCGGCAGCGACCCGGTGCCGGAGAACGACAGCCACGGCGAGCTGATCTACGCCATCGCCGAGTACTGGCGCTACACCGGCGACCGCGCCTTCCTCGAGCGCATGTGGCCGCACGTGTGGGCCGCGTTCGGCTACATGGAGAAGTTGCGCGCCAGCGAGCGCACACGGGCCGTCCGCAGGTCCAACCCCGAGTTCTACGGGATGATGCCGCCCTCGATCAGCCACGAGGGCTATTCGGCCAAGCCGATGCACTCCTACTGGGACAACTTCTGGGCGCTGCGCGGCTACAAGGACGCGGTCCAGATCGCCGCTGCGCTTGGCCGCGACGAGCTGCCACGCATGGCCGCCGCACGCGACCAGTTCCGGGAGGACCTGATGGCGTCGCTGCTGGCGGCGGCGCGCCGGCACGGCATCGACTACCTGCCGGGCGCCGCGGACCTGGGCGACTTCGACCCGACTTCGACCACCATCGCGCTGGCGCCCGGCGGCGAGCAGGCCTGGCTGCCGCAGGACCTGCTGCGCAACACCTTCGAACGCTACTGGCAGCACTTCGTGGACCGCCGTGACGGCCGACGCGAGTGGAAGGACTACACGCCGTACGAATGGCGCAACGTCGCGGCCATGGTCCGGCTGGGCTGGCGCTCGCGGGCGAAGGAGGTGTTCGACTGGTTCTTCGGCCACCGCACGCCCCCGGCCTGGAACCAGTGGGCCGAGGTGGTCTCGAGCACGCCACGCAAGCCGTTCTTCGTCGGCGACCTGCCGCATGCCTGGGTGGCGTCCGACTTCATGCGGTCGGCGCTGGAGATGCTCGCCTATCCGCGGGAGGCCGACGCCAGCATCGTGCTCGCCGCCGGGGTGCCGCCGGAGTGGCTGGAAGGGACGGGCATCGCCATCGAGGGCCTGCGCACCCCGTACGGCAGGCTGGGCTTCTCGCTCCGGCGCGAGGGCGGCCAGCTGCTGCTGGAGGCGCGCGAGGGGCTGGCGCTGCCGGAAGGCGGGCTGGTGCTGCCCTGGCCCTACGACGGCGAGCCGGGCGGGGCCCGCATCAACGGCGAGCCCGCGGCATGGGAGGATGGCGAGCTGCGGATCCGCACGCTGCCGGCGAAGGTGGAGATCGCCATCCCCGCCGGCGGTTAGGCTGGCGGCACGCGGAGCGGAGGCGTGCCCATGCGCATGCGGATCCCGATCTGGCCCCTGCCGCTGGCCGTGGCCGGCGTGCTCGTCGTTGCCGCGCACCTCGCGCTGGCGCTGTCCATCGCGGACGGCCAGGTGCCGGCGTGCGTGCCCTACGTCGAGGGCTGCACCTCGATCAGCCGCGCGGCACGCCACGGCCTGGCCAACCATCTCTTCCGGCTGCTGGTGCTGCCTTGCGCCGTCCTCGTCGCCGTGCACTGGTGGCTGGCGGGGCGCTGGCTGCGATCGCGTGGCGCGGCGGCACGGGGCATGGCCGTGGCCGGCATGCTGGCCGCACTCGCGCTGGCCGTGTACGCGACGTTCCTTGGCACCGACGGCGAGGCGTACCGCTTCCTGCGCCGCCACGGGGTGGTGGCGTTCTTCGGCCTCGGCTACCTCGCGCAGCTGCTGTTCCTGCGCGGGCTTTCGCGCATCCGTTACCAGGACCGGACCATGCACCGCGCGCTGCAGTCGGCCTGCGTGGCGATGCTGCTGGCCGGCGTGGTCCACGCCGTCGCGCTCGCCGCGATCGGCGGCAGCGCGCTGCAGGACCGGCTGGAGAACGCGCTGGAATGGCAGATCGGCGCGCTGCTCGTGGCGTGGTACGTGCTGCAGGGGCTGGCCTGGCGGCGCGATGGCAGCCGGATCGAGGCGGAATTGCGCTCCGGGCCGGGGCGTTGATCAGCCGCGCGCGGCACGTGCCTGCGCGGCGATCGCCGCCGCCTTCGTGGCGCTTTCGTGCACCCGGTCCCAGTCGCCTGCCGCCAGCCAGCCGCCTGGCACCATCCATGACCCGCCGACGGCGACCACGTTCGGTTCGGCCAGGTAGTCGGCGGCGCTCGCCCCGGTGACGCCGCCGTTGACGCACAGCCGCAGCTCGGGCAGCGGGCCGGCGAGCGCGCGCACCATCGCCAGACCACCCAGGGCGTGGGCCGGGAACAGCTTGCACACGCGGAAGCCGATCGCCATCAACGCCATGAATTCGGTGGGGGTGGCCGCGCCCGGCACCGCGGGCACCGGCGCGGCGGCGAGAGCCTCGGCCAGCTCCGGTGGCGTGCCCGGCGTGACCAGGAAGTGCGCGCCATGGTCCACCGCGGCCTGGATCTGGTCGCCGGTGAGCACCGTGCCGGCGCCGATGGTGACGTCAGGTCGGGCCTTGCGGATCGCGGCCATCGCATCCAGCGCGGCCGGGGTGCGCAGGGTCAGTTCCAGTACCGTCAGCCCGGCCCCGGCGAGCACGTCGGCCAGGCGCAGGCCCTGGTCCACGCTGGAGACGGTCAGCACCGGCATCACGCCGGCGCCACGCAGCACGCGTTCGACCTGTTCCTGCCGTTCGCGGATCGTCATCAGGCGTCCTTCTCCTCGTGCGGTGCCGACGCGGCGGAGCGGCTGTCGTCACCGAGCTCGTACTCCGCATCGTAGTCCCACGGGCCGCCGTCGCGCCCGGGCGGGCCGCAGGAGATCGACAGCGCGCCGTGGTCGGCGGGGGTGGCATGCATGCGGTTGAAGGCGAACAGGTTGCGGCCGAGGTCGAAGGCGCAGTGCGCGGTGTTGGGCGCGGATTCTCGTGCGTTCCACTCGGCCTCGTCCACGAGCACTTCCAGCGTGCCGGCCTCGCCGTCGAGGCGGATCACGTCGCCCTCGCGCAGGCGCGCGATCGGGCCGCCGGCGGCCGCCTCGGGCGTGAGGTGGATCGCGGCGGGGATCTTGCCAGAGGCGCCGGACAGGCGGCCGTCGGTGATCAGCGCCACGCGCCGGCCCTGGTTCTGCAGCATGCCGAGCAGCGGCGCCAGCGAGTGCAGTTCCGGCATGCCGTTGGCGCGCGGCCCCTGGTAGCGGACCACGGCCACGAAGTCGTGGGGCAGCAGCCCCTGGGCGTGCAGCCGGTTGAGCGCGCGCGGGTCGTCCACCACCACCGCGGGTGCCTCGACGAAACGGTGCCCGGGCTTGACCGCCGACAGCTTGATCAGGGCGCGGCCGAGGTTGCCGCGCAGCAGGCGCAGGCCGCCGTGCGCCTCGAACGGCGCCGACACCGGGCGCAGCACCGCCTCGTCGCCGCTGGCGGTGACCGAGGGCGTGTATTCGAGCAGGCCGCCGGACAGCCGCGGCTCGTCGGTGTAGGCGCGCATGCCGCCGGGCACGATGGTCGGGATGTCGTCGTGCATCAGGCCCGCGTCCAGCAGCTCGCGGAACACGAAGGCGGTGCCGCCCGCGGCGTGGAAGCGGTTCACGTCCGCCTCGCCGTTGGGGTACACGCGCGCCAGCAGCGGGACGACGCGCGAGATCTCGTCCATGTCCTCCCAGGTGAGCATGATGCCGGCCGCGCGCGCCACCGCGATCCAGTGGATGGTGTGGTTGGTGGAGCCGCCGGTGGCCATCAGCGCGACGATGGCATTGACGATGGCGCGCTCGTCCACCAGCCGGCCGAGCGGGCGGTAGTCGGCGCCGAGCGCGGTGATCCGCAGCGCGCGCTCGACGGCGGCGCGGGTCAGCGCGTCGCGCAGCGGCGTGCCCGGGTTGACGAACGACGAGCCGGGCAGCTGCAGGCCCATCGCCTCCAGCAGCACCTGGTTGGAGTTGGCGGTGCCGTAGAAGGTGCAGGTGCCGGGCGAGTGGTAGGAATCGGACTCGGCCTGGAGCAGTTCCTCGCGGGTGGCCAGACCGGCGGCGTAGCGCTCGCGCACCTCGGCCTTCTGTTTGTTCGGGATGCCCGGGGTCATGGGCCCGGACGGGATGAACACGGCGGGCAGGTGGCCGAAGGCGAGGGCACCGATCAGCAGCCCCGGGACGATCTTGTCGCAGATGCCCAGGTAGACCGCGCTGTCGAACATGTCGTGGGACAGCGCGATGGCGGTCGCCTGCGCGATCACATCGCGCGAGAACAGCGACAGCTCCATGCCGGCGCGGCCCTGGGTCACCCCGTCGCACATCGCCGGCACCCCGCCGGCGACCTGCGCGGTGGCGCCGAGCGCGCGGGCGTGCTCGCGGATCGCCTGCGGGTAGCCCTCGTACGGCTGGTGCGCCGAGAGCATGTCGTTGTAGGCGGTGACGATGCCGAGGTTGGGCGTGGCCTCGCCGCGCAGGCGCTGCTTGTCCACCGGGCCGCAGGCGGCGAAGCCGTGGGCGAGGTTGCCGCAGCCCAGGCGCGTGCGGCTGGGGCCCTGCGCCCGCATCGCCTCGATGCCGTCGAGGTAGGCGCGCCGCGGGCGTTCGCTGCGCCGGCGGATCCGGTCTGTGATCTCGCGGATGCGGGGATGCAGGCTCATCGTGGGATTCGGGAACGGGGAAGGGAGCCGGCGCTCATGGGCACCAGTGGATGTCCAATCCTGCGCCGGGCGTGGTGAAGGCGATGCGTGCCGGGTACTCGTGCGGGTCGTTGCCGGCGAGCACGCGGTCGAGCAGCCTGCGCTTGCTTTCGCCGCGGATCAGCATCAGCCGCGTGTGCGCCGGCGCCAGCCCGGCCGGGGTCAGGCTGATCCGGCGCGGCAGGCGCCCGGCGCCGGGGCAGCCGGTGGCATCCACCGCGACGTAGGGCAGTGGCGATTCCAGGGCCTTGTCGAGCCCCTGCATGCGCGGGAACAGCGAGGCGGTGTGGCCGTCCTCGCCCATGCCCAGCACGACCACGTCCGGCGCGTTGCGCGCGTGCAGGTTGGCTGCGTTCACCGCCTCCTCGATGCTGCGCCCGGGCCGGGTCAGGGTTTCGAGGCGGGCGTTGGCCGCACGGTTCTGCAGCAGCGTCTCGCGCACCAGACGGGCGTTGCTGTCGGGGTCGTCCGGCAGCAGCCAGCGCTCGTCCACCAGCGCCACGTCGACCCGTTCCCAGTCCAGCGGCGCCTTGGACAGCGCCGTGTACACCGGCGCGGGCGTGCTGCCGCCCGACAGCAGCAGCCGTGCCCGCGGCCTCTCCTGCAGCGCGCGCGACAGCGCCGAGGAGATCGCGACCGCGGCGCCCCAGGCCCACTGGGTCTGCGACTCGTAGCAGTGCAGGCGCACGCGCTCGCCGTCGATGACCTTGGGGGCGACGTTGGAGCGGGGGGTGTTCATCGGCTTGCGCAGGCGTCCTGGCGGGCGATCGCGGCGGCCCCGAGCAGCCCGGGATGGGGGTGGACCACCGCCATGGATGGTACGCGAGCCATGTTCGGTGAAAACCGGCCCTTGTGCTCGAACCGCTGGCGGAAGCCGGAATGCCGCAGGTCGTCCAGCATCCTCGGCACCAGGCCGCCGGTCAGGAACACGCCGTCCCAGGCGCCGAGGGTGAGCACCAGGTCGCCGGCGATCGCACCGAACACCGCACAGAAGACGTCGATCGCGCGCATGCAGCGCGGGTCGCCGGCCCTCGCGCGGGCGGTGATGTCGGCCGGTTGCATCGGCCCCGGGTCCTCGCCGGCGATCTCGCACAGCGCACGGTGGATGTTGACCAGGCCCGGGCCGGAAATGAGCCGCTCGTTCGAGACCCGGCCGAACTGCGCCGACAGCCGCTCGAGGATGTCGATCTCCTCCGGCGTGCCAGGCGGGAAGCTGACGTGGCCGCCTTCGGTTTCCAGAGGGTAGTGGCGGCCGTCGCGCACGATCAGCGCGCCGACGCCGAGCCCGGTGCCCGGGCCGATGACGGCGTAGGTGCCCTGCCGGGCGTCCAGGTCCGGTTGCCAGGCGGCGCCGCCGATCTGGCACAGGTCCTGCGCCTGCAGCCACGGGATCGCCATCGCCTGCGCCGCGAAGTCGTTGACCAGCGTGATGCGCTCGAAGCCCAGCCGCTCGGCGGTGCGCGAACGCGAGATCACCCAGGGGTGGTTGGTGATCCGGGCCTCGTCGCCGTCCACCCGCCCGGCCACCGCGAACACGCCCTCGCGCACGGCGCCGCAGTCGATGCCTTCGCCGTCGAGGTAGTGGCGCGCTGCGTCGGCGAGCGACGGGAAGTCGGCGACCGCGAAGCCGCGGATGCTGTCCTCCAGCAGCGGTCGCGCCGCGGCGGGATCGGCCAGCGCGAACCGCGCGTTGGTGCCGCCGATGTCGGCCAGCAGGACGCGCGCGGCACCGCCACCCATCACCGGCGCCCCCCGTTGACCGGCAGCGTGGCCGGCATGAACGCGGCCGCTTCAGGCGGGCCCCACGAGCCGGCCGGGTAGTCGAGGACCGGCGTGCCCGCGGTGCGCCAGGCGTCGCTGATGCTGTCGATCCAGCGCCACGCGGCCTCGACCTCGTCGTCGCGCACGAACAGGGTCTGGTCGCCCTTGAGCGCGTCGATCATCAGCCGTTCGTAGGCGATGCGGCGTTTGGGCGGCAGCATCGACAGGTCCAGCGACATGGGCTCGAGCTCGGTCGCGCCCCATTCCGGCGCGGCCAGGCTGCCCATCAGGGTGAGTTCGATGGTCTCCTCCGGCTGCAGCCGCATGCGCAGCCGGTTCGGCGTGGCGCGGTGGCGGTCCGGGCGCTCGAACACCCAGTGGGTGACCGGCTTGAAATGGATGATCACCTCGGTGGCGCGCGAGGGCATGCGCTTGCCGGTCACCAGCCGGAACGGCACCCCGGCCCAGCGCCAGTTGTCGATCCAGGCGCGCAGGGCGACGAAGGTCTCGACCTCGTACTGCCTGCCGAAGCCCTTGACCGCCTTGCCGTCGACCACGCCGTCGGTGTAGCGGCCACGCACGCTGTCGCGCGCGGCGTCCTCCGCCGACATCGGCCGCAGCGCGCGCAGCACCTTGCGCTTCTCGTCGCGCACGGTGTCGGCGTCGAGCGAGGCCGGCGGCTCCATCGCGATCAGCGCCAGCAACTGCAGCATGTGGTTCTGGACCATGTCGCGCAGCGCGCCGTAGCCTGCGTAGTAGCCCTCGCGCCCGTCCACGCCCGCGGTCTCGGCGACCACGATGTCCACCGAGTCGATCCAGCGCCGTTGCCACACGGCCTCGAGCAGGGCGTTGCCGAAGCGCAGCGCCAGCAGGTTCTGCACCGGCGCCTTGCCGAGGTAGTGGTCGATGCGGAAGATCCGCGACTCGTCGAGCGCGGAGCGGAGCGCGGCGTTGATCGCGCGCGCCGAGGCCAGGTCGTGGCCGATCGGCTTTTCCAGCACCAGCCGCGAGGGCGGCTCCAGCAGGCCGGCGGCCTTCAGGCCCCGGGTGGCCGCCTCGAACAGGTTGGGCGGGATCGAGAGGTAGCTGACCGCGGGGCGGTCGGCGTAGGGCGACAGCGCCGCGGCCACCGCCTCCACGTCGCCCAGGTCGAGGGCGTGGTAGCGGATGCGCCCCAGCAGGTCGTCGAGCACAGCGGCGTCGCGGTCCTCGCTGATGCGTTCGCGCAGCCATGCGCGGAAGCCGTCGTCGTCGTGGTCGCTGCGGCCGATCGCGATCACCCGGAAGCCGTCCGGCAGCAGGCGGTCGCGCAACAGGTGCAGCAGCGAGGGGAACAGGTAGCGTTGCGCGAGGTCTCCGGTCGCGCCGAACAGCAGCAAGGAGTCGTGCATGGGGCGCGCGATGTTCCTTGTGTCAGGGGAGGGGGGCGCCATGATGGCGTCGGTCATTGATATCGATGACAAGGGTACCAGCGTACGGCCCGGCGTCCATTGCCGCCAGCGGCGCGGAGCGTCGCATCGTTGCAGCCGCAACGGACCGGTCGCAGGCGCGTGGCCGCGGGCGGAACGCGCGCATGCGCAGGCCGGACGGAAACGCGGACATGACCGGCGGCTTCACCGGCGCCGCGGGACGGACAGGACGGGACGTGGCACAGGTGCCCCCGACGGCATCACGATCATCCCGCACCAGCGGTCCCGGGGCGGCGCCCCGGCGCGCGTGTCCGGAAGCGGGCGGACGATCCCTGCCCGGCATCTGCTGGCTCATCTCCCAGGCGCCCTCCCGTTGCGTACCGGGATGTAAACGGTTACATACCAGAATATCCCAAGCATCCGCGCCAGTGTAAAGGCCGGATCAGGGACGGAAACCGGGCTGCATTCGTATTCGCAGGCCGGGCTTTCCTCCCCGCCACGACCACGACAGCGAACGACATGGCCGACGTCCAGTTGCGCAACCTCCGCAAGGTCTATCCCGACGGGCACGTGGCCGTGGCCGGCGCCACCCTCGACATCGCCGATGGCGAACTGCTGGTGCTGGTGGGGCCGTCGGGCTGCGGCAAGTCCACCCTGCTGCGGATGATCGCCGGTCTGGAGGACATCACCTCGGGCGAGCTGCGCATCGGCGGGCGCGTGGTCAACGATGTGCCGCCGCGCGACCGCGACATCGCCATGGTGTTCCAGAACTATGCGCTCTACCCGCACATGACCGTGGCGGAGAACCTGGCCTTCGGCCTGAAGCTGCGCGGCCACCCGAAGGCGGAGATCGAGGCGCGCGTGGCCGGGGCCGCGCGGATGCTGGGGATCGGCGCGCTGCTCGGCAGGCGGCCGGCGCAGTTGTCGGGTGGACAGCGCCAGCGGGTGGCACTGGGGAGGGCGCTGGTGCGCCAGCCGCAGGTGTTCCTGCTCGACGAGCCGCTGTCCAACCTCGACGCGAAGCTGCGCACGGAGATGCGGGTGGAGATCGCGCGGCTGCACCGCAGCGTCGGGGCCACGATGATCTACGTCACCCACGACCAGGTCGAGGCGATGACCCTCGGCCAGCGGATCGTGGTGCTGAAGGATGGCGAGATCCAGCAGGTGGACGCGCCGATGGCGCTGTACCGGCGGCCGGCGAACCTGTTCGTGGCCACCTTCCTCGGCAGCCCGGCGATGAACATCCTCACCGGCACGCTGCTGGCGCAGGACGGGCTGTGGCTGCGGCTCGCCGACGGCACGCGGCTCGCGCTGCCTTCCGGCATGCAGGTGCCGGCGGACTGGCTGGGCAGGGAGTGGCACGTCGGCGTGCGCCCGGAACACCTGCACCGCGCGGAGGCGGCGCAGGCGCATCTGGCGCCGGTGGTCGAACTGGTCGAGCCGGTCGGCAGCGAGGCCTACGCGAACCTGCGCCTCGGCGCCCAACCGCTGGTGGCGCGCCTGTCGCCCCAGGACCTGCCGGCGCCTGGCGACGCGCTGCCATTGCGCATCGGCCCGGACGGACTCCATTTCTTCGATATCGCATCGGGTAAGATCGCCCGCGCCTGATCGCAGGCACCCCCGGGCATCCCCACGGCAGCCACGCCGTTTTCGCCGTGACCGCCCCGCCACGGCCGCGTCACGGGCAGCACGGCCTTCGCCGTCCGCGACCCATGCCGATGCAGAGCACCCTCGACAACCCGCGCCAGCATCCGCGTCCGCCACCGCCGCCCGTGGCACGGGACTGGGCGCTGTTCCTGGACGTGGACGGGTGCCTGGTGGAGTTCACCGACGATCCCGCGGCCACGACCGTGCCCGAGGCGCTGGTCTCGCGCCTGCTCGAACTGTCGGACATGCTGGATGGCGCGCTGGCGCTGGTCAGCGGGCGGCGCATCGCCGCGCTCGACCGCATGTTCGCCCCCGCCAGGTTCCCTGCCGCGGGGCTGCACGGGCTGGAACTGCGGATCGGTGGCGACACCGTCGGGCCCCGGGGGCACGCCGGGGCCGAAGCGCTGCGTGCGGTGGCCGCGGAGGCGGGGCGTGCCCTGTCGGGCTTCCCCGGCGTGCTGGTCGAGGACAAGGGACTGGCGCTGGCGCTGCACTGGCGGGCCCGGCCCGACGCCGAGCCCCACGTGCGCGCGTTCGCGGGGCGGGCGCTGGCGCGGCTGCCGGGCTATTGCCTGCAGCCGGGCAACTGCGTGGTCGAGCTGCGCCCGGAGGGGGCCGACAAGGGCAGCGCGATCGCGGCCTTCATGGAGCATGCCCCGTTCCGCGGGCGCAGGCCGGTGTTCGCGGGCGATGACCTGACCGACGAGCACGGGTTCGGGCAGGTCGCGGCGATGGGCGGCATCGGGGTCCTCGTCGGCGGGCGGGGGGACAGCGCCGCGAGCCATGGCCTGGCCGATCCCGCCGCGGTGCGGGCCTGGCTGGGAGTGGAAGGCGAAGGCCGGTGAGGCCGCGCGGCGGGTTTGGCTTCGCGCCGGCCGCCCCCACATATCCGCCTGCCTCGGCATGTCCGAGACCCGTTCACCATCCGACGCGCTGGCGGCGAGCGGCCGCCCGGGGATGCGCGGAAGATGTCCGGATGCCGGGCCGGTGGCGGCCAGCCATCCCGGGACGCGGCATCCGCTGACGCAGGAGCCTTTCGTTTCCGCGGGAACCAGTCCCCGTACGGGCCCGGCCGTCGCCGCCCTGCGCCTGTCGCGTTCCAGGCAGGAGGCTTCGTGAACAGGCTGATCGTTGTATCCAACCGGGTGGCGCTGCCCGGAGAGCACCGCGCCGGCGGACTGGCGCTCGCCCTGCAGGCGGCACTGGCCGAGCACGGCGGGATCTGGTTCGGCTGGAGCGGCAGGACGGTCCGCGACCGCAGCGGGCGGCTGCACGAACACGCCGCCGGCAACATCCGCTGCATCACCATGGACCTCAACCGGCTGGACTACGAGACCTACTACAACGGTTTCGCCAACCGGACGCTGTGGCCATTGCTGCACTTCCGCCTGGATCTGGTGGACTACAGCCGCGGCACGCGCGAGGGTTACCTGCGGGTCAACGGCATCTTCGCCGACCGCCTCGCGCCGATGCTGCGCGACGACGACATGGTCTGGATCCACGACTACCACCTGATCCCGCTGGCGGCGCTGCTGCGCGAGCGCGGCGTGGGTTGCCGCATGGGCTTCTTCCTGCACGTGCCGATGCCGTCCCCGGACCTGGTGGCGGCGATGCCGGACCATGCGCGCCTGTTCTCCTCCTTCTATGCCTACGACCTGGTCGGCTTCCAGACCCGGCGCGACATGGAGCGCTTCCAGGACTACGTGCGCCTGTTCGGCGGCGGCAGGGTGCATGGCGACGGGATGCTGGAGGCGCCGGGCGGGCGCCGCCTGCGCGCCGGCGCCTTCCCGATCAGCATCGACACCGCGCGGATCGCCTCGCTGGCGCAGGAGGCGCTGTCCAGGCCCGCGGTCCGGGCCCTGCGCCGCAGCCTGGGCGCGGGCCGGCTGGCGATCGGCGTGGACCGGCTGGACTATTCCAAGGGCCTGCCGGAGCGGTTCCGCGGCTTCGAGCGCTACCTGGAGCGCCATCCGTCGGAGAAGGGCAGGCTGACCTACCTGCAGATCGCGCCGGTTTCGCGCGGTGACGTGGCCGAGTACCGGATGCTGCGCAACGAGCTGGAGCGCATCGCCGGCCACGTCAACGGCAGCCACTCCGACGCCGACTGGACGCCATTGCGCTACGTCAACCGGAACTTCGCCCATTCCACCCTGACCGGGTTCTACCGGATCGCCCGGGTCGGGCTGGTCACCCCGCTGCGGGACGGCATGAACCTGGTGGCCAAGGAATACGTGGCCGCGCAGGACCCGGAGAACCCGGGGGTGCTGGTACTGTCGCTGCTGGCCGGCGCGGCCTACGAGCTGAAGGAAGCCCTGCTGGTCAACCCGCATGACCTGGACGGCGTGGCCGACGCCATCGCCACCGCCGCGGGCATGCCCAGGGCCGAGCGGATCGACCGCTGGCGGGCGATGATGGACCACCTGCGCCGGCACGACATCCATGCCTGGCGGCGGTCCTTCCTCGGGGCGCTGGCGCAGGCGGGCTGAAGGACGGCCGGCGGCGGCCGGGGGGGGCGGCGACGGCGCCCGCCGCGCCCGTTATACTCCCCGGGTTTCCCGGCGACTGGCCGGGGGAAGCGCCAGTCCATTCAACGGGTTGGCGCGCATTTTTAAATCCCGGTAACAACGACAAAGACCGGCGGCGCGTTCCGAAAGGAGTCGGTGCGGCCGGTGGAATCCCCAACGCCGAATGCGCCTGTCCACGATCAAGCTGTCCGGTTTCAAATCCTTCGTCGATCCGACCACGCTGCACCTGCCGACGAACATGACCGGCATCGTCGGTCCGAACGGCTGCGGCAAGTCCAACATCATCGACGCGGTGCGCTGGGTGATGGGCGAAAGCTCCGCCAGCCGCCTGCGCGGCGACTCGCTGACCGACGTGATCTTCGCCGGCTCGTCCGCGCGCAAGCCGGTGTCGCAGGCCACGGTCGAACTGATCTTCGACAACTCGGACCACACCATCACCGGCGAGTTCGCCGCGTACAACGAGATCTCGGTCAAGCGCACGGTCGGCCGCGACGGCCAGAGCCAGTACTACCTCAACGGCACCAAGTGCCGGCGCAAGGACATCACCGACCTGTTCCTCGGCACCGGCTTGGGCCCGCGCAGCTATTCGATCATCGAGCAGGGCATGATCTCGCAGGTGATCGACGCCAAGCCCGAGGAACTGCGCACGTACCTCGAGGAGGCGGCCGGCATCTCCAAGTACAAGGAGCGGCGCCGGGAGACCGAGAACCGCATCCGCCACACCCGCGAGAACCTGGAACGCCTCAACGACCTGCGCGAGGAGGTCGGCAAGCAGCTCGAGCACCTCAGGCGCCAGGCGCGGCAGGCCGAGCAGTACACCGCCTTGCAGGAGGAGCGCCGGGTCCGCGATGCCGAGTGGAAGGCGCTGGAGTACCGGGCGCTCGACGCCCGGCTGCAGGCCATGCGCGAGGCGCTGGCGCACGAGGAGACCCGGCTGCAGCAGCTGATCGCCGAGCAGCGCGAGGCCGAGCGCGAGCTGGAGGTGGGCCGGGTCCGCCGCGACGAGGCACTCGAGGCGCTCAACAGGGCCCAGGCGGAAAGCTACGAGGCCAGCGGCACCCTGGCCCGGATCGAGCAGCAGATCGCGCACCAGCGCGAGCTGGCCGAGCGCCTGCGCAAGGCCCGCGAGGAGACCCGCCACGCGCTGGAGGAGATCGGCGAGCACATCAGCAACGACGAGGCGAAGCTGTCCGTGCTGCAGGCCGCGATCGCCGAATCCGAGCCGAAGCTGGAGGCCCTGCGCGAGGAGGATGCGGTCCGCCAGGAGGCCCTGCGCGCCGCCGAGGAGGCGCTGGCCGACTGGCAGCAGCGCTGGGACGCGCACGTCCGCGCCCAGGCCGAGGCCTCGCGCGCCGGCGACGTCGAGCGCACCCGCGTGGACTACCTCGACCGCCAGGCCCTTGATGCCGAGCGCCGCCGCGAGCAGCTGCAGGCCGAGCGCACGGCGCTGGACCTGGCCGCGCTGGCCGATGCTTTCGCCGAGGCGCAGGTCCGCCACGACGAGCAGAAGGCCGCGCTCGACGGTCTGGCCGCGCAGCTGGAGGAACGCAAGCAGGCGGTGCTCGCGGTGCAGGACCGCCAGCGCGCCCTGCAGAACGAGCTGTCCGAGGTGCGCAAGCGCGCGCAGGAGGCGCGCGGCCGGCTGTCCTCGCTGGAGACGCTGCAGCACGCGGCGCTCGGCCAGGAGCAGGGGGCGGCGGTGGAATGGCTGCGCCGGCACGGGCTGGACTCGGCCGCGCGCGTGGGCGAGCGGCTGGTGGTCGAGCCGGGCTGGGAGAACGCGGTCGAGAGCGCGCTGGGCCAGCTGATCGAAGGCGTGCTGGTGGAGGCGCCGGAGGCGCTGGTGGACGCGCTGGGCGAACTGGCCGAAGGCCGCCTGACCCTGGTCGCTGACGGGGACGGTGACGCGGACTTCGCGCCGACCTCGCTCGCGGCGAAGGTGCAGGGGCCGCTGGCGATCCGCCGCCTGCTGGCGCGCCTGCACGTCGCCGAGGACCTGGCCGGGGCGCGGGCGCTGCTGGCGCGGCTGGGTGAGGGCGATTCGGTCATCACGCGCAACGGCGAGCGCCTGGGTGCCGGCTGGGTGCGGGTGGTGCGTTCCGGCGCCGCCAGGCAGGGCGCGCTGTTGCGCGAGCGCGAGATCAAGGACCTGCGGGCCGCGATCGCCGAGCTGCAGGAGCGCGAGCACGCGCTGGAGGGGGAGCTCGCGGCCGGGCGCGAGCGCCTGCTGGCCGCAGAGCAGCAACGCGAGGACGCGCAGCGCCAGCTGTACATGGCGCACCGCAACGTCTCCGAGCTGGCCGGGATGCTGCAGAGCCAGCAGGGGCGGCTGGATTCGGCGCGGGCCCGGATCGAGAAGATCGACGCCGAGCTGGCGCAGCTGGCCGGGACGCTCGACGCCAGCGCGCAGCAGGCGCGCGAGGCGCGTGCGCGGCTCGAGGAAGCGGTCACGCGCATGGCCGAGCTGGAGTCGGCGCGCGCGGCGCTTGAGGAGGAACGCCGCAGCCTGGTGGAGGCCCGCGACGCGGCGCGCGCTGCCGCACGCGAATCGCGCGACGCGGCGCACGCGCTGGCGCTGACCCTGGAATCGCAGCGCGCGCAGGTGGTGGCGCTGGCCCAGTCGCTCGAGCGCATGGGCAGCCAGCGCGTCCAGCTCGACGCGCGCCTGGGCGAGATCGCCTCGCAGCTGGCCGAGGGCGACGAGCCGGTCAATGCGCTGGAGCAGCAGCGCCAGGTGGCGCTGGAGCAGCGCGTCGTGGTCGAGAAGGCGCTGGCCGCGGCGCGCGCGGCGGTGGATGGCATCGACAACGAGCTGCGCAACTTCGAGCGCATCCGCCACGAGCGCGAGGAGCAGGCGACCGCCCAGCGCGAGGCCATCTCCCAGCGCAGGCTGGAGCAGCAGGCGCTGGTGATCCGCGCCGAGCAGCTGGCCGCTGCCGTCGCCGAATCCGGTTTCGCGATGGAAGAGGTGGTGGCCAACCTGCCCGACGATGCCACGCCGGAGGCCTGGGGGAAGCTGGTCGCCGACCTCGACGCGAAGATGCGCAGGCTGGAGCCGGTCAACCTGGCCGCGATCCAGGAACACGCCGAGGCCGCGCAGCGCAAGGAATACCTCGACGCCCAGCACGCCGACCTCACCACCGCGCTGGAGACGCTGGAGGAGGCGATCCGCAAGATCGACCGCGAGACCCGCAGCCGCTTCAAGGACACCTTCGACCGGGTCAACGCCGGCATGCAGGAGCTGTACCCGCGCCTGTTCGGCGGCGGCCACGCCTACCTGGAACTGACCGGCGACGACCTGCTCGACGCCGGCGTGGCGATCATGGCCCGCCCGCCGGGCAAGCGCGTGTCGAACATCTCGCTGCTGTCCGGCGGCGAGAAGGCCCTGACCGCGGTGTCGCTGGTGTTCTCGATCTTCCGCCTCAATCCGGCGCCGTTCTGCCTGCTGGACGAGGTGGACGCCCCGCTGGACGAGGCCAACGTCGGTCGCTTCACCGCCATGGTGAAGGAGATGAGCGAGAAGGTGCAGTTCCTGTTCGTCACCCACAACAAGGCGACGATGGAGGCCGCCGAGCAGCTCTGTGGCGTTACCATGCGCGAACCGGGCGTCAGCCGCCTGGTGTCCGTCGACCTGGCCGAGGCCACCCGCCTGGCCGGAGCCGCCTGAGCCACGCTACCGCTCCAAGGAGGCCCGCATGTTAGAGCTGCGCATAGGCATCCTCGTCGCCGGCCTGATCCTGATGGCCGCGATCTGGTACTTCGGCACCCGCCCCCGCACGGGGCAGGGCAGGAGGCTGGACGAGGGGCAGCGCGGCGCCCCGGGCGAGGGCCGGGTGGAGCCTACCCTCGGCGCGCAGATCGAGCAGGAGCTGGCCGATGCGCCCTCGCCCGGTGACGGGGAGGCGGTGCAGTCGGAACTCGATCTGGGGGACGCCCCCGCAGGCTCCCCGGCGCACAACAGCGAGCTGGGCAAGCGCGCCAGCGACGAGTTCGACAGGATCGTGACCCTGTACGTGGCGGCGAAGGCGGGGCGCGTGCTGCGTGGCCCGGACATCGTGGTCGCCGCCGAGAAGGCCGGCCTGACCTACGGCTACATGAACATCTTCCACCGCCTGGTCGAAGGGCATCCCGAGCGTGGCCCGATCTTCAGCGTGGCCAACATCAGGAAGCCCGGCAGCTTCGACATGGACGGGATCCAGACGCTGGAGACCCCGGCGATCGCGTTCTTCCTGACCCTGCCGGCGCCGGTCAGCGCGCTCGACGCCTGGGACGCGATGCTGCCGACCGCGCAGCGCATGGCCGAGCTGCTCGACGGCGTGCTGCTCGACGAATCGCGCAACGCGCTTGGCCGCCAGCGCATCGCCGGCCTGCGCGACGAGATGCGCGCGTGGGACCGCGAGCACCAGGCACCGCCGGTCACCCGCAGCCCGCGCTGGTGACGCGGCCCGCGCCTCCGGCGCCATGAGCCGGGATACGAGCACAGGATTCCGATGGCATCCGATATCGCTGCACGCGTCGCCGAACTGCGGCGGCTGATCGAAGACGCCAACCGGCGCTACCACGAGCTGGACGCGCCGACCATCACCGACGCCGAATACGACGCGCTGGTGCGCGAACTGGAGGCGCTGGAGGCCGCGCACCCCGAGCTGGCCACGCCGGACTCGCCGACCCGCCGCGTGGGTGGCCGGCCGTCCTCGAAGTTCGCCGAGATCCGCCACGCCGTGCCGATGCTGTCGCTGGCCAACGCCTTCAGCGACGAAGAGGTGCGCGACTTCGTCGGCCGCATCGCCGAGCACCTGGACCGCGCCGAGCCGGTGTTCTCGGCCGAGCCCAAGCTGGACGGCCTGGCCATCAGTCTGCGCTACGAGGACGGCGTGTTCGTGCGCGGTGCCACCCGCGGCGACGGCGCCACCGGCGAGGACGTGACCGCCAACCTGCGCACCATCGCCGACATCCCGCAGCGCCTGGCGGGCAGGGGCTGGCCGAAGGTGCTGGAGGTGCGCGGCGAGGTGTACATGGCCCGCGCCGACTTCGAGCGCTGGAACGAGCACGCCCGCCTGCACGGCGGCAAGGTGCTGGCCAACCCGCGCAACGGCGCCGCCGGCTCGCTGCGCCAGCTCGACCCGAAGGTCACCGCCAGCCGCCCGCTGAGCTTCTACGCCTACGGCGTCGGCCAGGTGGAAGGCGGCAGCCTGCCGGACACGCATTCCGGCACGCTGGCGAAGCTGCGCGAGTGGGGCTTCCCGGTCAGCGACCTGGTCGAGGTGGTGCGGGGTGCCGAGGGCCTGCTCGGCTACTACCGCCGCATCGGCGCCGCCCGCGACGGACTGCCGTTCGACATCGACGGCGTGGTCTACAAGCTGGACGACTACGCCGGCCAGCGCGAGATGGGCTTCGTCGCGCGCGCGCCGCGCTGGGCCATCGCCCACAAGTTCCCGGCGCAGGAGCAGTCCACCACGGTCGAGGCGATCGAGATCCAGATCGGCCGCACCGGCGCGGCCACCCCGGTGGCACGGCTGAAGCCGGTGCACGTGGCCGGGGTGATGGTGACCAACGCCACCCTGCACAACGCCGACCACGTCGCGCGCCTGGACGTGCGCGTGGGCGACACCGTGATCGTGCGCCGCGCCGGCGACGTGATTCCCGAGGTGGTGCAGGTCGTGCCCGACCGCCGCCCGCCAGGCACGGTGCCCTGGACCATGCCCGCCAGCTGCCCGGTGTGCGGCTCGGAGCTGGTGCGCGAGGAAGGCGCCGCGGTGTGGCGCTGCAGCGGCGAGCTGGCCTGCCCGGCGCAGCTCAAGGAGACCATCATCCACTTCGCGTCGCGCCGGGCCATGGACATCGAGGGCCTGGGCGACAAGTACGTCGAGACCCTGGTGGACGCCGGCGTCATCCGCGGCGTCGCCGACCTGTACGGGCTCGGCCGCGACCAGCTGCTGTACCTGAAGCTGGTGCTGGAGGCCGCCTCGCCCGAGGCCCTGGCCGGCGCGGTGCAGCCGCACCTGCAGCCGGAAGGCAGCGGAGCGGCGCTGTCGGCGCTGCTGGCGCTGGATGATGGCGACGATGGCTGGCGCGCGCGGGCACTGGCGTTGCCGGTCGCGTTCGCCTGGAACCCGAAGAAGATCGCCACGAAGTGGGCGGAGAACCTGGTCGCGGCCATCGACCGCAGCCGCGACACAACGCTGGCGCGCTTCCTCTATGCGCTCGGCATCCAGCACGTGGGCGAGAGCACCGCGAAGGCGCTGGCGCAGTGGTTCGGCGACCTGGACCTGATCCGCCGCCTGCCGTGGCCGCTGTTCCGGCGCGTGCCTGACATCGGCGGCGAGGTGGCGCGCGCCATCGGCCACTTCCTCGACCAGCCGGCCAACCAGGAAGTGATCGACCGCCTGCTCGGGCGCGGCGTGCGCATCGGCGACGCGCATCCGCCCTCGCCGAAGCTGCGCGATGGCCTGGACCTGGCCACGCTGCTGGTGGACCTGGAGATCCCGAAGGTGACCGCGGTGCGCGCGGCACAGCTGGCCGCGGCCTTCAAGGACGCGCAGGCGCTGCTGGACGCGCCGGCGCACGCGCTGGTTGCTGCCGGCCTGCCGGCGGAGAGCGCGGGCGCGCTGGCGGCCTGGCTGGAGGAGGAGGCCAACGCCGCGCTGCTGCTGCGCGCCGCGCAGGCCCAGGCCGAACTGCTCGCGTTGCTGCCCGCGCAGGCGGAGCAGGGCGGCGGGCCGCTGGAAGGGAAGACCGTCGTGCTGACCGGCACCCTGGCCTCGATGACACGCGACGCGGCGAAGGAGAAACTCGAGGCGCTGGGCGCGAAGGTCGCCGGCAGCGTGTCGAAGAAGACCCACCTGGTGGTGGCCGGCGAGGCGGCCGGCTCCAAGCTGGCCAAGGCGCAGGAGCTGGGCATCGAGGTCTGGGACGAGGCGCGGCTGCTGGCCTTCCTGGCGGAGCACGCATGAGCGCCGACTGGCGGCCCTCGGCGACGGCGGAGGCGATCCGGCTGCGGGCGCGCCTGTACGCGCTCATCCGCGACTTCTTCGCCCGGCGCGGCGTGCTCGAGGTGGAGACGCCGGTCCTCTCGCGCGCCGGCAACACCGACCCGAACATCGCCTCGTTCGCGCTGGAATTCTCAGGCCGCACCGACGGCGCGCCGCGCACGCGCTGGCTGCGTACCTCGCCCGAGTACCCGCTCAAGCGCCTGCTGGCCGCCGGCATCGGCGACTGCTACGAGCTGGGACGCGTGTTCCGCGACGGCGAGGCCGGCGGGCGCCACAACCCGGAATTCACCATGCTGGAGTGGTACCGCGTCGGCTTCGACCACCTGCGCCTGGCCGACGAGACCGTGGAGCTGGTGCAGGAGGCGCTGGCGCTGGCCGGGCGGCAGGCCACGGTCGCGCGCGTGACCTTCCGCGAGCTGTACCGGCAGACCCTCGGCATCGACCCCTTCACCGCCGGCACCGGCGAACTGCAGGCGGCCTTCGCGGGTGACATCGACCCGGAGGGACTGGGCCGCGACGACTGGCTCGACCTGCTGATGACGCACCGGATCCAGCCGCTGTTCCCGCCCAACCAGCTGCTCGTGGTGCACGACTACCCGGCCTCGCAGTGCGCGCTGGCGAGGCTGGCGTGGCGCGACGGAGTGCAGGTCGCCGAGCGCTTCGAGCTGTACCTGGGCGCGCTGGAGCTGGCCAACGGCTACCACGAGCTGACCGACGCCGCCGAGCAGCGTGGCCGCTTCGAACGCGACTGCGAGGTCCGGCGCGCGCGCGGCGCGGTGGTGCCACCGACCGACGAGTGCCTGCTGGCCGCGCTGGCGCACGGCCTGCCGGCCTGCGCCGGCGTGGCGCTGGGCGTGGACCGGTTGCTGATGGCGATGCTGGGGACGCAGCGCATCGCCGACGTGCTGGCCTTCGACTTCGCGCGCGCCTGAGCCGGGGCGCGTAGAATCGCCGGATGGCCGGAAACATCGACTACGAACGCTACGACCGCATCCGCCCGATCCGCTGGACCGGCGAGGCCCTGGAACTGCTCGACCAGCGCAAGCTGCCGTTCGCGGTGGAATACCTGGCTTGCCGGACCAGCGACGAGGTGGCCGGGGCCATCCGCGCACTGGCCGTGCGCGGCGCACCCGCGATCGGCATTTCCGCCGCCTGGGGCGTGGTCCTCGCGGCGCGCGCGGTCGATGCGGCCGATGCGGCCGGTGCGGCCCGCCTGCTCGAACCGGCGATGCAGCGGCTCAACGCCGCGCGGCCGACCGCGGTGAACCTCGCCTGGGCGCTGGCGCGCATGCGTGCCGTGCTCGCCCGCGCGCAGGCAGCCGGACAGGACGGATGGCGCGCCCTGCTGGAGGCGGAGGCGCGCGCGATCGAGAGCGAGGACCTGGCCGCCAACCGCAGGATGGGCACGCTCGGCGCCTCGCTGATCGAGCCCGGCAGCGGCGTGCTCACCCATTGCAACACCGGCTCGCTGGCCACCGCCGGCTTCGGCACCGCGCTGGGCGTGATCCGCGCCGGGGTGGCGGAAGGGCGGATCGCCCGGGTGTATGCCGGCGAGACACGCCCCTGGCAGCAGGGCGCGCGGCTGACCGCCTGGGAGCTGCTGCAGGACGGCATCCCGGCCACGCTGATCGCCGACTCGGCCGCCGCGCACCTGATGAAGACCGGGAAGGTGCAGTGGGTGGTGGTCGGCGCCGACCGCATCTGCGCTAACGGCGACACCGCCAACAAGATCGGCACCTACCAGCTGGCGATCGTCGCCCGCCACCATCGCGTGCGGTTCATGGTGGTGGCGCCATCCTCGACCGTGGACATGGCCACCGCCTCGGGCGACCTGATCGAGATCGAGGAGCGCGACCCGGCCGAACTCTACGGCATCGGCGGGACCCGCACCGTGGCCGAGGGCGTACCGGCCTGGAACCCGGTGTTCGACGTCACCCCGGCAGCACTGATCGACGCCATCGTCACCGAGAAGGGCATCGTCGAGCGCCCGGATCCGGCCGCCATGCGGGCCCTGTTCGGGGCCTGGGCCCAGGCCGGCTGAGCGACCTTTCCGGCCTGCGTTCAGCACATCCCGGCGCGTCCCGGCGCCAGGTCCGCGGCCGTGTCTACGGAATGCGCGCAAGTGATTGTTTTTTCAGCAAAAACGGCTGGAAACCGGGGCGTGTGCGTGGTATGATCGGGCAGATGTTTCCGGCGGAGCCTCGGGGCTCCGCCGCCCGTTTCCGGGGCCCGTCCCCGCCGGCCGCAGCGCGCCCGGCCCGAACCAGGATCCACCTGCCCGATGACCGATCTCGCCAAGGAAATCATCCCGGTCAACCTCGAAGACGAAATGCGCCGCAGCTACCTCGATTACGCGATGAGCGTGATCGTGGGCCGTGCGCTCCCCGACGTGCGGGACGGCCTCAAGCCCGTGCACCGGCGCGTGCTGTACGCGATGAACGAGCTGGGCGCGCACAGCAACAAGCCGTACTACAAGTCGGCGCGCATCGTCGGTGACGTGATCGGTAAGTACCACCCGCATGGCGACCAGGCGGTGTACGACACCCTGGTGCGCATGGCGCAGCCGTTCTCCCTGCGCTATCTGCTGGTGGACGGGCAGGGCAACTTCGGCTCGATCGACGGCGACGCCGCCGCGGCGATGCGTTACACCGAGGCGCGGATGTCCCGCATCGCGCACGAGATCCTCGCCGACATCGACAAGGACACCGTCGACTTCCAGCCCAACTACGACGAGAAGGAGCTGGAGCCGACGGTCATGCCGACCCGGTTCCCGAACCTGCTGGTCAACGGCGCCGCCGGCATCGCGGTGGGCATGGCCACCAACATCCCGCCGCACAACCTTTCGGAGGTGGTGGACGCGCTGGTCGCGCTGCTCGACAACCCCGGGATCGACGTGGATGGCCTGATGGAATACATCCCCGGGCCGGACTTCCCCACCGGGGGCATCATCAACGGGGTCGGCGGCATCCACCTGGCCTACCGCACCGGACGCGGCCGGGTGCGCATCCGCGCCAGGTGCGAGATCGAGACAGGTGACAACGGCCGCGAGGCGATCGTCGTCACCGAGATCCCCTACATGGTCAACAAGGCACGGCTGATCGAGAAGATCGCCGAGCTGGTCAAGGAAAAGAAGATCGACGGCATCGCCGAGCTGCGCGACGAGTCCGACAAGGACGGCATGCGCATCTACATCGAGGTCAAGCGCGGCGAGTCGGCCGAGGTGGTGCTGAACAACCTCTACGCCCAGACCCAGCTGGAGTCGGTGTTCGGCATCAACATGGTGGCGCTGGTGGACGGCCGCCCGCAGCTGCTCAACCTGAAGCAGATCCTCGAGGCGTTCCTGCGCCACCGCCGCGAGGTGGTCACCCGCCGGACGATCTTCGAGCTGGGCAAGGCCCGTGCCCGTGCCCACGTCCTCGAGGGCCTGACCGTCGCGCTCGCCAACATCGACGAGATGATCGAGCTGATCAAGACCTCGGAGAACCCGCAGGTCGCCAGGGAACGGATGCTGGCGCGCCGCTGGCAGCCCGGCGTGGTCGGCGCGCTGCTCGCCGCCGCCGGCGCCGAGGCCTCGCGGCCGGAAGACCTGCCGCCGGGCGTGGGCCTGCTCGAGGACGGCTACCAGCTTACCGAGACCCAGGCCGAGCAGATCCTGGAGATGCGCCTGCACCGCCTGACCGGCCTGGAGCAGGAGAAGCTGACCGAGGAATACCGCCAGCTGCTCGACACCATCCGCCGGCTGATCGAGATCCTCGAGGACCCGGACGTGCTGCGCGAGGTGATCCGCACCGAGCTGGGCGAGCTGAAGGCCGGGTTCGGCGATGAACGCCGCAGCGAGATCCGCCAGAGCGAGGAGGACCTCGACATCCTCGACCTGATCGCGCCCGAGGACGTGGTGGTCACGCTCTCGCACGCCGGCTATGCCAAGCGCCAGCCGGTCAGTGCCTACCGCGCGCAGCGCCGCGGCGGCCGCGGCCGCAACGCCGCCGCGACCAAGGACGAGGATTTCATCGAGCAGCTGTGGCTGGTCAACACCCACGACACCCTGCTTACGTTCACCAGCGCCGGCCGCGTGTTCTGGCTGCCGGTGTACCAGCTGCCCGACGCCGGCCCGAACGCGCGCGGGCGCCCGATCGTCAACTGGATCCCGCTCGACGAGGGCGAGAAGGTGCAGGCGGTCGTGCCCGTGCGCGAGTACGAGGAGGGCAAGTACGTGTTCTTCGCCACCCGCCGGGGCACGGTGAAGAAGACCCCGCTGACCGAGTTCGCCTACCGCCTGCAGCGAGGCAAGATCGCGATCAACCTCGAGGAGGGCGACGCCCTTGTCGGTGCCGAGCTGACCGACGGCAGCCGCGACATCATGCTGTTCGCCAGCAACGGCAAGGCGGTGCGCTTCGACGAGTCCGAGGTGCGCCCGATGGGCCGCAACGCCACCGGCGTGCGTGGCATGAAGCTTGCCGAGGGCGAGCAGGTGATGAGCCTGATCGTGGTGGACGGCGATGGCGACATCCTCACCGCCAGCGAGCGCGGCTACGGCAAGCGTACCCCGCTGTCGGAGTACCCGAAGAAGGGCCGTGGCACCCAGGGCGTGATCACGCTGCAGACCACTGCCCGCAACGGCAGGCTGGTCGGTGCGATCCAGCTTTCCGACCACCACGAGGTGCTGCTGATCTCCGACGGCGGCACCCTGGTGCGCACTCGCGCGGCCGAGATCTCGCAGGTCGGCCGCAACACCCAGGGCGTGACCCTGATCCGGCTGGCCGAGGACGAGAGCCTGAAGGCGATCGAGCGCGTGGACACCTCGCTCGACGACGGCGAGGAAACGCAGCCCGGGGTTTCCGCGCAGCCGGAGCAGCCAGAACAGCCCGAACAGCGCCCCGGCGCCTGACCCGCGTTCCCGGGCGATGGCCATCGCCCGGGAACGCATGCCCCCGACGTCCGGCACGCAACCGCAGCGTGCCGGCGCACCTATACTGCCCCCGTCACGCAACGGAGGGCGGGGTATGCGCGGGGTGTCGTTGACGGGGTCGGGATGGTTGCGCCACGCGGCGGGCATCCTGCTGGTGCTGCTGGCACTGGCGGCCGGATGCAAGCGCAACGAGACCGGCCAGCTGCCCGAGGTGGGCGGCGAGGCGATCCGCGCAGAGCGCGAGAGCGTCGAGGGGTTCGCGCTGGTCCGCGCCTGGCCCGACCAGTCCGGCGGGACGCTGGCCATCGCTCTGGAGTTCTCGCGGCCACTGGTCGGCACGCAGGACTTCGACCGGCTCGTGCACTTCCGGGAGAAGCCCGGGGAACCGGGCGGCTGGACGCTGTCCGATGACGCCCGGGTGCTGCGCTACCCGCACGTGCAGCCGGACCGGCACTACACCGTGCTGGTGTCCGGCGGGCTGACCGCGGCCGATGGCAGCACGCTCGGGCGCGACCTCGAGCGGAAGGTCTACACCGGCGAGCTGGCGCCGCTGGTCGGCTTCGCGTCACAGGGCAGCGTGCTGCCGGTGAAGGAATCGCGCGGCCTGCCGGTGGTCTCGGTCAACGTGCCCGAGGTGGACGTGGAGTTCCTCCGCGTCGAGGAGAAGGCGCTGCCGAAATTCTTCGCCGAGTACCAGCGTGGCGGCCGGCGTGGCAGCTGGGAGCTGGAGAACGACTGGGACGGGCACGCGCCGCTGTCGCGGATGGCGCGGCCGGTGTACGTGAACCGCTTCGTGCTCGGCGGCGGGCGCAACGAGCGGGTGGTGACCTACCTGCCCGTGCAGGACATCCCGGAACTGCAGCAGCCGGGCCTGTACTTCGCGGTGATGAAGCGCGCCGGCTCGTTCAACGACAGCTACGAGACCGCGTTCTTCACCGTCAGCGACATCGGCCTGCACGTGCGCGCCTATCGCGACCGGCTGTTCGTGCACGCGGCTTCGCTGCGCACCGGCGACGGGCTGGGCAGGACCTCGCTGCGCATCCTCGACGCGCGCGGCGAGCCGGTCTACCGTGCCGAGACCGACGGCAACGGCAACGCCATGCTCGATTACGCGCTGGATGCGGCGCACGTGCTGGTCGCCACCCGGGGCAACGACGTCTCGATCCTGCCGTTCAACCAGCCTGCGCTGGACCTGTCCGAGTTCGCCGTCTCGGGCCGCGGGCAGGCCTGGTTCGACGTGTTCGCCTGGTCCGGCCGCGACCTGTACCGCCCCGGCGAGACGGTGCGCGTGTCGGCGCTGCTGCGCGACCATGACGGCCGCCCGGTGGCGGGCAAGGACGGCAGGCCGCAGGCCCTGTTCGTGCGCCTGAAGCAGCCCGATGGCAGGACCTTCCACGAGACCCGGGTGCAGCCGGGCGCGCACGGGTATTTCAGCTACGGGAAGGAGATCCCGGCCGACGCGCCGACCGGGCGCTGGCAGCTGGAGTTCCGCACCGACCCCTCGAGCCGTGAGGCGGTGCAGGGCATGGCGCTGCGGATCGAGGAGTTCCTGCCCGAACGCATGAAGCTCGAGCTGGATTCGCCCGACGCCGTGCTCCGCCCGGGCCGGCCGCTGCGGATCGAGGCGACGGGCGCCTACCTCTACGGTGCGCCCGCGGCGGGCAACCGCCTGACCGCGAAGCTGGCGGTGCTGGTGGAGCAGCATCCGCTCGAAAACATGCCGGGCTGGTTCTTCGGCGATCCCACCGTGCCGCTGCCGAAGGAGCCGAAGGACGTGCTGGACGCCGGACTAGATGCGCAGGGGCGGCTGTCGCACGACATCCCGCTGCCGGAAGAGGTGAAGCCGGTGACGCCGGTCGCCGCCATCGTCACCGCCAGCCTGTACGAGAGCGGTGGCCGCAGCGTCAGCCGCTCACTGCGGCGGGTGGTGTGGCCGGCCGCGGCGCTGGTCGGCGTGCGCCCGCTGTTCGACGACCGCGAGGGAGCGGACGCCAACGCCAATGCCGGCTTCGAACTGCTGCGCGTGGACCGCAACGGCCAGCCGGCCCCGCTGGAGGGCCTGCAGGTGCGGCTGCTGCGCGAGCATCGCGACTACCACTGGCGCCACGACGACGAGGGCGGCTGGCGCTACGAGTACACCAGCCGCTACCAGGAAGTGGAAACGCGCACGGTGGACGGCGGCGCCACCGCGACCCGGCTGTCCTTCCCGGTGGAGTGGGGCGAATACAGGCTGGAGGTGCTCGACCCGGAGACGAAGCTGGTCACGCGCTATCCGTTCCGCGCCGGCTGGAGCTGGGACGACGACAACCGCGGCCTCGACGCGCGCCCGGACAAGGTCAAGCTCGCGCTCGACAGGACCGCCTACCGGGCCGGCGACCGGCTGAAGGTCACGGTCACGCCGCCGCATCCGGGCAAGGGCCTGCTGATCGTCGAGAGCGACCGCATGCTCTACCTGCAGGCGATCGAGGCGCGGCCCGGCAGCACCTTCGAGATCCCGGTGACGCAGGACTGGGAGCGGCACGACGTGTACGTCACCGCACTGGTGTTCCGTGGCGGCAGCGCGCGCAGCCGGATCACGCCGGCACGCGCCGTCGGCGTGGCGCACGTGCCCATGGACCGGCGCGACCGCCGCGTCGCGGTCGGCCTGAAGGTGGCGGAGAAGGTGCGGCCGGAGGAGCCGCTGCAGGTGGTGGTGAGCGTGCCGCAGCTCGCCGGCGCCGAGGCCTACGCCACGGTGTCCGCGGTGGACGCGGGCATCCTCAACATCACCCGGTTCCCGGTGCCGGACGCGGCGAGGCACTTCTTCGCGCAGCGCCGGCTGGGCGTGGACGCCTATGACCTGTATGGCCGGGTGATCGAGAGCTTCGACGGCGGCACCGCGCGCATCCGCTTCGGTGGCGACATGGCGCTGGTGGCGCTGCCGCAGGCGCGGCGCCCGACCGCGCGGGTGCAGACGGTGGACCTGTTCTCCGGGCCGGTGAGGCTCGACGCGAAGGGCAACGCCGCCATCCGACTCGACGTGCCGGATTTCAACGGCACGCTGCGCGTGTCCGCGCTGGTATTCTCCGCCGACCGCTACGGCAGCCGTGACGCGGAGACCGTGGTCCAGGCGCCGATCGTCGCCGAGGCCAGCATGCCGCGGGTGCTGGCGCCGGGCGATCGCAGCCGGGCCACGCTGGACCTGACCAACTTCACCGGGAGCGCGGGCACGTTCAACGTGCGCGTCGACGGCACCGGGCCGCTGGCGGTGGAGAACGGCGCGCGCCAGGTGCGGCTCGAGGCCGGGGGCAAGGCCACGCTCGCGTTCCCGGTCGCCGCGCGTGACGGCTACGGGGTGGCGAAGCTGCGCGTGCGCGTGGACGGCAACGGCTTCCGGGTGGATCGCAGCCACGACCTGCCGGTGCGCCCGGCATGGCCGGCGGTGCTGCGCGCGCGGACGCTGGTCCTCGACCCGCTTGCGCCGGTGGCGCTGGACGCCTCGCTCGCCGAGGGCCTGGTGCCGGGCTCGGTGAACGCGCGGCTCGGGGTCGGCGCGATGCCGCCGATCCCCTTCGCCAGCGCCCTGCGCGGCGCGCTCGACTACCCGTACGGCTGCGCCGAGCAGACCACGGGCAAGGGGTTCGCGGCGCTGCTGCTCGACCAGGCGACCGCGGACGCGCTCGGCATGCGCGACGTGGACGCATCGCGGCGGCGCCAGTACGTCGAGGGCGCGTTCGCGCGGCTGGCCTCGATGCAACTGGCGAACGGCCATTTCGCGATGTGGGGTGGCGACGGCTGGTCCGACCCGCTGCTGACGCCATACATCGCGGAGTTCCTCCTGGATGCGCGGGAGGCCGGTTTCGCGGTGCCCGGGGGCGTGCTGCAGAAGACGCTGGAACGGCTGGGCGAGGACCTGCTGTCCGGCGGCCCCGGGTTCTACGGCCGCGACCACCGCGAGCACCTGAAGTTCGCCTACCAGGCGCATGCCGGCTACGTGCTGGCGCGGGTCAACCGCGCGCCGCTGGGCACGCTGCGCGCGCTGCACGACAACGAACGCAGGCACGCGCGCACCGGGCTGCCGCTGGTCCACCTTGGCCTGGCGCTGGCGTTGCAGGGCGACCGCGCGCGCGGCGAAAAGGCCATCGCCGAGGGCTTCGCGTCCGCCGGCACCCGACCGGGGTACCTGGGCGATTACGGCAGCGCGCTGCGCGACCGCGCGCTGATGCTCGCGCTGGTGCGCGAACGCGGGTTCGCGAAGCCCGAGTACGATGCCGGCGCCGTCGCCCTTGGCCGTGACCTCGAGGCGCGGCGCATGGACGGGCGTCTCCACCTCAGCACCCAGGAGCAGATCGCGCTGGCCCGGCTGGGCAGGGCGCTGATGGCCGCGCAGGACCGGCGCGTGTCCGGCACGCTTTCCGAAGGTGGCGTCGCCGAGTCGATCGCGGAGACTCCCATGTTCGGCCGCGGTTTCGATTTCGCCGCGCTGGCGAAGGGCGTGCGCTTCGAGCCGAAGGGCACGCCCCCGCTGTACGCCACCATCGAGGTGGCCGGCGTGCCGCGCCAGGCGCCGGCCGCGGACGCCTCGCGGCTCAGGATCGAGCGCCACTACTACCACACCGACGGCAGGCCGTGGACGCCGGGGCCGCTGAAGGAAGGCGAGGCGCTGGTCGTCGCGCTGTCCATCACCGCCGACGAGGCGATGCCGGACGCGCTGGTGACCGACCTGCTGCCGGCGGGCCTCGAGATCGAGAACCTCAACCTCGGCGATCCGCGGCGCTGGGCGGGTGTGACGGTCGAGGGCGTGGACCTCGGCGAGCGCGCCGGGGCCGCGGACCTGCGCCACGAGGAGTTCCGCGACGACCGTTACGTGGCGGCGTTGAAGCTGGAGCGCGGAAGCACGGCGAAGCTGTTCTACCTGGTGCGCGCGGTCTCGCCCGGCACCTACACCGTGCCGCCGCCCATGGCCGAGGACATGTACCGGCCGGAGATCCGTGGCGTGGGCCGCGCGCAGCCGGCGACGGTCACCGTGGTGGAACCGTGAGGCGGGAACGCACGGGATGAGCACGCGGGAGCCGGGGACGGACGCGCAGCACGCGGTGTCAGGGGAGGGGGGCGTGCGCGGCCGGACGTGGCGGCGCGCGCTGCGGTTCCTGCGCTGGACGCTCGCCACGGTGCTCGTGGCGCTGCTGGCATTGGATCTGGCATTCCCGCCGAAACTGCCGACCCGCCGCGACACCAGCACCCTGGTGGTGGCGCGCGACGGCACGCCGCTGCGCGCCTTCCCGGACGCCAACGGCGTCTGGCGCCTGCCCGCCGATCCGCAATCGGTCTCCCCGCTTTACCTCGAGGCCCTGCTGGCCTACGAGGACCGCTGGTTCCGCCGCCACCCGGGCGTGAATCCCTGGGCGCTGGCACGCGCCGGGTGGCAGTGGCTCCGGCACGGGCGGATCGTTTCCGGCGGCTCGACCCTGAGCATGCAGGTCGCGCGCATCCTCGGTGGGGACGCGGGCGGCAGCCGCAGCCTGCGCGCCAAGCTGGTCCAGGTGCTGCGCGCGCTGCAGCTGGAAGCACGGCTGTCCAAGGACGGGATCCTGGAGCTGTACCTGGAACGCGCGCCGTTCGGCGGCACCATCGAGGGCGTGGAAGCGGCGAGCTGGGCCTACCTCGGCAAGCCCGCGTCGCGGCTGTCGCACGCAGAGGCCGCGCTGCTGGCGGTGTTGCCGCAGGCGCCGACGCGGCTGCGGCCGGACCGCGACCCGGAAGCGGCGCGCCGCGCGCGCGACAAGGTGCTCGAGCGCATGGCCGTGCTCGGCGTGTGGCCGCGGGAAGTGGTCGAGGACGCGAAGATGGAGCCCGTGGTGGCGCGCAGGCTCAGGCCCCCGGTGTCGGCCGCGCTGCTGGCGCAGCGCCTGCGCGATGCCGACCCGCGCGCCGAACGCATCGCCACCACGATCGACGCGAACCTGCAGCAGGCGCTGGAGGAGCGGGTGGCGGCGTACTTCACCGGCCTGCCGCCGCGCACCTCGGCGGCGCTGCTGGTGGTGGACAACGCCACCATGGAGGCGCGTGCGTACGTCGGTTCGGTGGCGTTCGGCGACCGCGAGCGGCTCGGCCACGTGGACATGGTGCGGGCATGGCGCTCGCCGGGTTCGACCCTCAAGCCGTTCCTCTACGGCATGGCGCTGGACGACGGCCTGATCCATTCGGCGAGCCTGCTGGTGGACGCGCCGCAGTCCTTCGGCGCCTACCGGCCGGACAATTTCGGTGCGCGGTTCCACGGCCCGGTGTCGGCGGCCGGGGCGCTGCAGCTTTCGCTCAACGTCCCGGCGGTGGACCTGCTCGACCGGGTCGGCCCGGCACGTTTCGCCGCCCGGCTCGCGAACGCCGGCATCCGCCTGCGCTTTCCGCGCGGCGCGGCGCCGAACCTGGCGCTGATCCTTGGCGGCACCGGCGCGCGGCTGGAAGACCTGGCCGGCGCGCACGCGGCCCTGCAGCGCGGCGGCATCGCCGGGCGGGTGCGCTACACGCCCGACGCGCAGCTGGTCGAACGCCGCCTGATGTCGCCGGGCGCGGCGTGGAT